>ERZ1026854.121-NODE-121-length-58810-cov-74.355153_pt1 | contig 58810 bp, 99 predicted proteins | sample MGYA00380157_ERZ1026854 | MGnify/ENA primary metagenome ERZ1026854 (study PRJEB33269, sample SAMEA4719793) | human gut metagenome | biome: human-associated habitat; feature: organic feature; material: feces | place: Cameroon | collected 2013-10 ...
AATATTCTGTACCTTTTTCTATTCCATGCATCCGTCTTTTAAAAATTTGAATCCGGCTGGATTTTCTTCTATCAGTCCTTCATCTTCGAGCAACTCTAAACATTTGCTGTAGAAATAATTTAAGTTTTCTTCCCATGTTCCTGTCATCCACTGGGCATGAGTAATTTTAAATTCAGCAAATACATTATATTCTGGATATTTTTTATCAGAAAAGCTAATAGGCTCTGAATAAATGTTACCAGAACTTACAAAAGCATATACTTTTGTAGTTGTCTTACTTTCTTTTTTGATATCCTTGTCTAAATCAATTGCATATTTTCTCATAGTTTCCGTCTCCTCTCTATTTCAACTCAAATTCTCCGACCTTGGAACACTCGGATTGCCAACGGTCGTATGCTTCTTGGGTCAGTATTTGACCCATTGCTGTACGCTCGCCAACCTTACAACAACTCCAGTTGCCGTCATAGGTGGATATAGTGTATACAGTATTATCACTGTATACATATATAAATCCCATTTCTCTTTTATATTTTCCTGTTATCTTCATGTTTCCGTTCTCCTCTCTCTTGAAAACCTTGTTTCCTGTTCCTTGACTATACTATATAACAATTTATATAACATGTCAACTGTTTTTTTCAATTTCTTCTAATTTTTTTAAGATTGCATCCACGGCGACATCATTTAGATTAATGCCGTTTGCTTTTGCCCTGTCTCTGGTCCCTTTTGGCATCCTTATCTGCGCCAAGTCAAACTTTGTGCGATAGTTGTCTATCGCCTTACGTGTATAATTTGCTGTTTTTGCCATATTAAAAACCTCACTTTCCTTTTTATACATTATATAAACATTTATATAAAAAGTCAACTACAATTATTTTGTGCTGCATATAATAGGTAGATATAAATATTTATATAAAAAGTTATATAAAAGTATTGACGCATGATATATAACATGTTATAGTTATCTCAACAACAAAACAAGGAGGAAACATCATGAAATCAAAACTAGAAATTATGACAAGGTTTTTAAAGTGTACGAGAAAAACGGAAAATTAGGAATTGACTGGAACACAGAAAGAAGCCCATACATTTGCAAGGGTGACATATTTACACCATTTGAAACCTTTGCGCAATCTGTAATTTTTGAAAATGTTGAGACTAAGGAACTTTTCCACTTCTCAAATATCGAAAATGCAGTTGTTAGAATAGCATAGCCGAAACGCTCCGATCTGGAGCGTACACCGTGGAATGGTCACCCGGTGCTGATGATGGCAGACCGCACAATACTTGCTTTTGACATATACTATTTACAGTATATGCATAAAATGTTATAATTTTCAAAAAAGGAGAGGTAAAAATGGTAAGAAAGATTGAAATTTTAGATTTGAGAAACGGTGACGTATTTATTAAATTTGGCGCAAATTATGCACACATTTATGCAAAATGCGACAAACAGGAAATACTGGACTCGCTGAAAGAGTTTGAAGACTGGGAAGAAGCCCCAGAGCATTGGGACAACAATGAGATTGACCACTGGCAAGAGTGCTACGAGAGTGACACCACGGATTTACTTACCGTGGACGATCTGAAAGAAGAACTTGAAAACTGGTAAATCTATTATAAAAAAAGGAGAGGTGTAACATGACAATCAGAGAATTTGCAGAACAGAACAAAGAAAAGTATGCTTGCATGGACTATGTGCTTGCAGATGATGTGATTGATTTACATAATCAATCAGTTTCGGACGAAGAAAATAAGGATATTGACGATTGCGAAGTTGTCGATATGAACATGTACGAGTACATACTGTACTTAGAATTAGATGACCGTGCATGGGAAGATTTTGACGAAACGGACGATGAATTAAAAAAACGTATTGAAAAAACCAATGTGGAAAAGTACGATTACAGCAAAGACGACAAATTTGTCGTTATCTTCGCATGAGTAGCGATACGCCCAAAAAGGGCAAGAAAAAGCCTGTTATAAATCCGATCACAGGCGAATCATACAAATCAGAGCTAGCCCTGTGCAAAAAAACAGGGCTATGTCAGCCGACTTACTACTACAGACGTAAAAAAGGAATGTCGATCAAGGAAACGATTGAAAAAGAAGTTGTTTCCAAGGGAAGATCTATACCATGTGTAGACCCCAGGACAGGAATAGAATACAAGTCGGAACGTGCGCTTTGCCAAGCATTTGGAATTAAAAGACCGACATATGAGCACAGAAAAAAAAGAGGATGGACGTTAGAAGAACGGATATATGGCAAGGAAAAATAATTAAAGCGTGGAAGGAATAACAATGTTATACAGTAAACTATTGGAAACATACGATAATATAAAAGGTATATGCCCTGTTGCACATACCTTTTTAACCGTCCATATAGGGATTTTAATTGATAAAGACGGTAATTTTCTTTCTGCCGTTGACGCAAGCGGAACGGGCGAATTAACGATTGCTCCATGTACTGCACAATCGGAAGTGAGAACAAATAATATAGCGCCGCATTTGCTTTTTGATAATTATTCCTACGTTGGGAACGCAAAGGAATATCAGAAAAGGCATGCGGCATATATAGAACAGTTGGAAAATTATGTAAATGAATCTGATGATATTTTTGCAAAAGCTGTTTACAAATATGTATCAAAAGAATCGTTAGAAACAGATTTACAAAGACTAAATATAAAGTTTGAGCATAATACAAATATTGTATTTGCTGTCTATGGTATTGATTATGCTAATATGTGGACTGATTACTATTTGTCAAAACTGCCAAAAACTGACATATGTATGATAACAGGAGAGCCGGATTATATACCGGATGCGTACCCATCTAAGATTTTAAGCCCAAGCAGTCAAGAAAAATTGTTTGTGAAAGGCTGTGGAGCTGGTTATATAGCATCACAAAAGGTCATTCATGCTTTGCAATTTTTAAATTATGTAAACGTAAAGAATGAGTGACAAGTCCATAAAACAGGCGTAGAGTGTTTATAACTATATCCTTGCTATAAGTGTACCTTGTTAGGCTTAAAATTCCTTACAGTGGCTTACAGTGCGTTCTGCTGCCATATCCGTTATGTGCCTATGATATACAGCAAACAGATACACGCACTTTAGCATTGTAAAGTTTTGCATTCATTTTCTGGCCACAATCTTACAAATATTGCACATAAATCCGGTCACGTTTCTAAAATGGTTTTTCCAGTCCAAAAACCACACCAGGGGGGTTCAAAATTTCCCCGAATATCTGCGAAAATTGGGACAAAATTTCTTGTCAAAATCGTTTTGAAATTCCACATTGCAAAATCAACATAGGGGGGTATGAAATTTTCCCCGAATATTTTTTTCTCCCAGAGATTTTTAGGTACACATCTTTTTTCAACGTTTTTCTGTGGAAATTTGAAATTTTTTACAAAAATCAATCTCAAATTGCATTAGTACGCAACTTTGCCAGCAAATCATCTAATAAATATATTATCTCTTTTCCATAATCAGCCATGAAATTGCACAACCGTTCTTCCAAATCTATAGGTATAGACACATCATGCGCAAAGCACATGACATGAGTTAGTTCATGGCAGATTACACGCTCTGTCATGTATGCAGACATACCGCTTGCGATTGATACTGTCTTAGTATTGTTGTCTGTAACACCAAAAGTGTATGTTCCGTCACTTCGCTGTAAGTCTGTGCTATTGGCAGGAACGAAAGATAATTGCCAAGACTGACCGTTTACTGTAAAATACATAAAATCACTCCTATCTAAAAAGCCACCGGCCTGTACGGCTAGTGGCTTTATTACTATTATTCTTCATCAAGGCAACATTTCATATCATTGTAGAGTATTTCATCAGCAATTTTCCTTAGCTGTGGGAAATAAGATATAACCTCTGAATTATTCCACGGCAACCTATCATTCAGAGCTATAAACTTCTTTCTTGCGCTGTCAAAATTGTAATACTCATTAATGCCCTCTAATATACGGTGCATATACTCTCTTTTTGTCATGTCAAACTTATCTCTGACATAATTAATCTTTGATTTTCTGGTAGAGTACCAATCTGTTTCCTTTTCAAGTAGCAAATTTTCTGGGATTTTTTCAAGTGTGTTGCTCTGTTCCTGCTGTACTTGCTTTAAAGCATCTTCCATTTCATGGAAACGCTTAATGTATTTTGCAGTGAACAAAACTCCCTTTTCACCTGTGAATTTGTTTGCTAAAAATTCACAGCCCATCTTGGTTACTTCGTAACATGGTCTTGTCTCTCCTTTGTCATCGACATAAGAATTTTTAATGAAAAATTCAACCGAACCCATTTGGGCTTCGTCCAAAATTTCTATATATCCCTTAATGTGTTTACCTTTTTCTGTTCTACCCTCTAATTTTCTTAAAATTTTAGAGTGTGATGTTCCCATCATATCTGCAATATCTAAAGTAGATATTGTGTATTCTTCGTTTCTAATCTTTATTTCTTTATTCATAAATGCGCCCCCTTAAACAAATGGAATATAAGTTCCGTCCATTATGCCAATAGCCAGTTTCATGCCTTCAACTGCATAAAATCTGTTAGAATCAACAGCATTATCAATAAACTCTTGCTCTATTGTCTCATAAAGTTCAGGGCTTAAAATTCCTTTTAACTTATCAAGAGTAGGCTTGAAAAATTCCATATACTTGTCTGTCATTTTTCTTTCTTCAAACTGTCCTTCATAAACGATTTCCAAAAATTTGTCCATTATTAAAACCTCACTTTCAAAATAATACTTGTGTGAGATTCCCTTATGTGATAGAATATTTCACATGAGAGATATCTCACTTGGATAGAACGTTGTACAGATTTCCTGTCGTGCCAACGTTCTATTTTTTTAATTCATTGTAGACCTTATCAATTCCTTTTCTGACAATTTCCGTCTTGCTTTCCCCTGTTTTTTCAACACAGAAATTCAATTTTTCCATGTCAGAATTAGACAATCTAAAACTTTCTCTGTTAGTTTTAGGGCTATCTGTCGGTCTACCTTTCTTTTTATCCACTTACATCACCTACCTTTATGTCATGACATAATAATATAACTTGTCATGACAAAAGTCAAGTACTATTTCAAAATTTTCTAGCCATTATTTTATTTTCAAGGTTCTAATCAAAAAGGCTAGAGTTATTCGCCCTAGCCTTTGCCTTTACATCTTAGCAACAAGCGTTGTAAGATTACTTTTTGCCATTTGCTTTTCTTCTGGCATCATATATGGAATCAATTTTATTATATCATCTGTTAATTCTTTCATATAACACTCAAGACTATGCAAATTTGCTTCTTTATCCTGTGGAGTGTTACCCTTGTGCATTTCCTTTGTCTCCATGTAGCCCTTACGCATCATACCGGCTTTTCCTTCTTTTTCGTCTCTCATACCGCCGTCTTTTTGCATGGGTTCTGTCTCGGTATAGTACATACGTCCTCTTGATGCCCTGTCAAGGTCACGCATACGCTCACGTTCAGACATGGAATCCCAGTCCTGTAAATCTTCCCTGTTCATCATATGCATATAGGGCGGTTCTTCATAGCCACGTCTGCCAACGTAACTACCTTTGCCTTTAGGTGCATATCTGCCAGTAGTCTTATAACGGTAATCATCATAAAATCTGCGGTCAAGCATTCCCAGCACGTCTTCTACGTCAGATTCTTCCATGATGTTTGTCAACGTACGGTAATACATGGCTTCCGCAAGGTCTTTAAGCATATCTGTGACTTTTCCCATCTCATCCGTATTCACGTTCTCAATGCCTTTGTCAAATTCGGACTTTGCACATTCAGACAGTTTTTCAATCATATCATGCATTCTCTTGATATCCATAATATACGCCCCCTTATGCTTCCCTTGTTGCTATTAAGTTGCTGTTCTGAACCTCGATAGCCTGCGTGGACGTATTCTGCACGGCTACGGTACTGCAACAACCGCAAGGCACATCAACGTATGCCTGCGCTGATACATTAAATAAATTCTCAACTGCGGCTGGCGTTACGATCATCTTTGTTGACTGCAAAGGCTCTCCGTCAACCGCGATTGCAAGTGAAATCTCTCCAACTGTGCCGCCTGTCGGAATCTGAATGTTGCCTGAATACGATACCAAAAATCTTGCCTTGCACTGATTGGTGATACCTCTTAGCTTGATAATTCCGCTTCCCTGTCTGTGTACGATACATTTTGTTCCATTTACTGCCGTTTCTGTAAATGCCACATCTTCTCCAGCGGCAAGGGTTTGTAATGCAATTGCTGTAATTTCCATAATTTTTACCTCTCTTTCATAAAAATAAGGGCAAACATTACAGTCTGCCCTTTGGTTATAAGTAATACTGCATAGCAGACATGATCGAGTTAAACTCAATTAAGATACTCAATTATTTAGTTTTAGCAGTTACAACCGGTGTTGCATCCGCATCCATATGCATAAGCATTTGGGTTAGGTACAACATATGCCGGGATAGCAGACGGATTTACTGCATTGATAATCTGCTGTGTCTGAGCCGCCATCTGAGTTGTAAGCAGTGCACTCTGACGATCCTGTGAAGCCGCTCTACGAAGGTCGCTATTTTCTGCCTGTAAGCTAGAGATTTTCTCATTGCAGAGATAATCAAGAATAGCGCGTGTTCCTGCGTTCTGACTGTCGATAATGTCTCTTGTGTTGCTGTTCATAGTGTTCTGCAAAGCGCAAGTGTTAGTTGCTAAATTGTAATTTATTCCCTGAATAGCTTCACGGGTTTCACAGCAACAGTTAGCAAGCTGTGCCTGCAAAGCATTTGTATTCTGCATATTAGCAACCGTATCAGCGTTGATAGCCTGCTGAATGCCGAATCCGGTCTGCAAAATGTTTGTGTTGATGCCGTTCATGCCGGTTTGCACTGCATAGAATCCGTCACAAATTCCGTTTGTAATGCCATCAAGTTTTGACACAACCGCCTGATTATCAAATCCGCGCTGAATTTCGCTTCCGACACCGCCATTCATTCCGTTTCCTCCGAATCCGTTACCGAATCCACCCCATCCGAAGATAGCGAAGATAACGATAATGAACCATAACCATGAGCCTTCTGCTCCCCATCCGTTGTTATTTCCGTTTCCGTCAATATTCGCGACTAATGGAACTGATGCACAATTGTTTGAAAACATACTTTTTACCTCCATTAAATTTATTTCTAATCTTGCAAGAATTAGCTTTTATAAATGAAACTGTTTTTTAATTTGATTCATTGCTTCATCAGGATTCAATCCCTTTTCTTTGCACAGATTCCTAGCCATCTGCTCAATGCCCTTGGTGTCTCCGTTCTGCGCCATCTGCATAGCATTCTTGGCTATTGGATTTTGCATTATTTGACTATTACCCATAAGCTGTTGTACTATCTGCTGTGGGTTGCCACTTTGCATCATTTGCATTAACTGCATTGGATTGAACATACTTACTCATCCTTTCTTTGTGACTGCGAAGTTTTTCTCTGCGTTTGCAAAGATTTTTCTAACTGCCCTAGCCTGTCAGATATTTCATCAAACTTGCTCATAATACCCTCTGTAGCTTCGTCAGAAAGCTCACATTTTAATTTTTCTGTATCGGTCGGTACATTCTTAGGCTCATTGTCCAAAACAGGCTTATAAGTAACTGTACGAATTGTACCGTCTGCATTCCAGCTCTTGGCGTATACCTCTGACAGATCCTGCTTTGGGAAAAACGCAACACTCCCGTCCATAGGTACATCATTTGCTGTTATCTGACTTATCTCCGCAATTATTTTTCCGTTAATTCCCTGTACAATCTGATTCTGCTGGTAATTGTTTGGTATATTCTGCTGATAATCTATTGATCTGTTTTGCACCTGTGCAAGTGGGTTATAATACTGCGAATAACCCTGCTGGTTCTGCTGTAGGTAATATGGATTCACATACGGTTGCATATTGGTTCTCCTTTTTCAGCTTTTCAGTCTCATATAATATGTTCGTATCATCATAAGATAGATATTTAGTAATCTGTTCCTGCTGATTGCATATTCTCATTAACATCTTTTAATACTTCCTGTATCGCATGGGTCATGGCTACTTGATAGATTGTCGGTATCGCCTGTACGTCTTCCCTAGCACATAACTTTTCTATGATTTCATCCGTTTCAATATTCATGGGTTATTCCTCCCTTTGTAATAAGCATAAAATAAAAAAAGCCACTATAAGTGACAAATAAATGCCATTATAGTGACTCTAGAGTGTAGTAAATATGCGCATTAGCACTAACTTAATACCGTAGGTATGGCACTATTTTACTGCTAAATTAATATACCTATATTAGCAGTAAATATATACCATTGGATAGCATTACGGTAGTGCTAAAAATCTTTCAATCTTATTTCAATATTTCCATTGCTAATTATGATTTTTTCAATTATACTCTTTAATAACATATTTTTTTGTTTCTTGTCGATATCTTCCCAAATGTCGGCAAGATTTTTTATGTTCTTAAATACATTTTGCCTGGTTTTATTCGTTTCTATTGCGGATTCTTCCTTGATCTGTTCACGGATATCTTCTATTACTTTCTCAATTTCTTTAATCAAGCTGATAACATCATCATTACCCTCTGCATACAGGTTATATAGCCTTTTACGCTTAGTCTGCTCTTTTTCTAATTGCCCTTGCAATATTTCCAACTTAGATTCTTTTACTCTTGGCTTATAGTCTGATATATTAGCAGATATTAAAAGTATTTCGTCCTCTACGGCTTTTTCAATATCCGAAGCCCATTCCAATGTATTATTACAGTTTGGATTGTGGTTAGGAAGATAATGCAAGTCCTTATTCCTGGAACAACAGTAAATCTTATGCTTTCCATGCGTCCACTTCTGATACCTCATAGCGCATCCGCAGATCCCACAATAGCATAAACCTGTCAATAAGTTAGTTTGAATGTTATGGCAACTTGCCCTTTTGTTTTTTCTTATTTCTCTGAATTGTTGTGCTTTTTCAAACACTTCCTTATTAAATACAGGTTCATGCAATCCCTGATAGATATTCCCCTTATACGGTATCATTCCAATGTTTACATGGCTTGTAAGTACCTGCTTCACAACAAATTCGCTTTTAAATCCCAACATATCACGGATTTTTACGTCTGAATATCCTTGCAAGAATAAATCCATTGCTTTGTTTGCCTGTTCCTTGCGTTCTGGAATTGGTATAAGTGTTCCTGTATCTTTGCTGTATGTATAGCAGTATGGAAGATTCCCACCGCCCATCCAGTAGCCTTGTTTGACACGCTCCAACATTCCACCACGCATACGCAATAACATTGTATTCTTGTCCAGTTGTGCAAATACCGCCATCATCTGTGTATAAGCCTGCTCCATAGGATTATCATAGCTGATACTGTCATGTACACACTTAAACTCCACATTATTTTTAAGGAATACTCTTTCAATTAGATAAATACCGTCTACCATGCTACGTGATATTCTGTCCAGTTTGAAAGCAACAACATAGCTTACACGCTTACGCTCACAGTCTGATACAAGCCGTTGCAATTCTGGTCTGTCCATATTTGCGCCTGTATACCCATCATCAATATACCAATCTGTAATTACCAGTTCATTTTTTCTGCAATAGTTTTCAATATCTCTCCTTTGGCTGTCTAATCCGTTTCCCTCTTCTGCCTGTTTCTCAGTGGAAACACGCATATATGCGACACATTCCATCCTTATCCCTCCATCAGATATAAAAGAATGCGCCATATTTACTACTACATGACGCATTCTACACTATTATCAATTTTTCGTCAATTAATCAGCTCCGCAATCAGTTTCAAAACCTCTGACGGCAAAACTACATCTTCTGGATTAATTTCCTTACCATTCTGCGTAAGCACAACTGTCATATAGTCAAACCTCCGATTCTATTTATTTTTGATTTTATTTTTTCAATTCTTCGGCTAACTGTTCGATTACACGCATTTGTCTTTTGTGCTATTTCTGTAATAGTCTTTCCTTTTGTCAGCATTTTAAACACTACCAGCTCATCTTCTGTAAAATTTGCGTTTTCGATGATGCTTTCAAGTTCTGGTCTTGTAAGCTCTGAAAAACGCACTTATTGGTTCACTCCTTTTCTATTTTATTTTCGCACATTCATTACAGTAAAATGCATCCTCAATACCATAATAAACGCCATTTTCATAACTGCCTTTAATGCAACGTATTTTCCCGTCCTGACCTCTCTGCTCTGTCAAAATGTATTTCCCACACTTCTTGCAATTAATATCCTGTTTTTCTGATTCCATAAAATTATCTCCTAAATCTCAGTTTAGCTGTTCAATGTTACGTAAAATGCACTCTTTACACCCTTTTTCTCTGAAGCCAACACATTCTTTCTCAAAATCAATGTTGGATTCATCTTTAAAGGGACACCAATGCAAATTGTTAAAAATGTACTGAATAAGTCCATTAACTTGTCTCTCTCGTAATTCTGCTACTTGTCCATATTGCAAACTCTCTGAGATACAAGTAAGTTCTTCTCGATTTAAACTATCCAAGTCAGTATCTTCTAACTCTCTTTCATCAAAATCAGCAATAACATTTTCTACTCTGTCAACCAATGCTTTTCTCGTTAATTCGTCCAATTCTTCTACCGTCCCCAAATCCTCATATCTCTTCAGTTTCTCTGCCAATTTTAATATTTTTTGTGCTTCTGACGGTTTACAAGTAATATCCAAATCAAAAGTAAATGCCACGCCACCTTTATCGCTAGTTTGTGTTAATCTATCCATTTTTTTTACTCTCCTAAATTCTTATTCAGATAAATCAATACCTTCAAGGTATGCTCTTTTTGCTAGTACAGTCATATAGTTCATCATATAATCCATTTGTTCATTATAGATCTCTCTAGGGCATGTAGGTGTAAAATCTAGTTCCTTGTTATCCCACTTATCAAGCATAGCTTTCAAGCCATTCACCCTGATTTTCAACTGATAATATTCAGCTTTAAATCTTTCTTTATAATCCTTACTATTCATCATTTCTACTGTTTCTGGTAATTTCATCATATTTGTTTTCCCTTCTGTCTTAATTTCATATTTTAATTTTGATATGTCATACCCCCTTTTTTCTAATTCATCAATCCATTTCTTTTCTACTGGACGTGTAGCAACAAAATTTTTGAATTCAGCTACGCAATGACAAACAAGATCGCCTATTTGTTGTTTTCCATATATAAATTCTTTCAAACCCTTTTCATACTCAGAATTTGTAATATATCCTGTTCTAAATGGAGATTGTGGCTTATCTTCTTCTCCAAGAACCGTTCCAACCGCAATACTTTCACCATTAACATTTACATACACATCACTAATCTTATATCTCATACTCTACCTCCAATTCTTATTTTAGTTTACTATTGTTCCATAGGGCTTTGCTGCATTTCTTATGGTTTCAATAGATTTATATGGAACACCTCGTAGAATAAGTCCACCGCTATATCCTTCGTAAAATCTGTGCTTGCCCCAAATTGCATATCTGCCTTTCTTACTCATATAACACTTCAGTAATCTCGTTGCATAATAGGCATTTTCTTGAGCATCATGACAAGTAATTTGAATACATCCGTTCGGGTATTTATCACATATAAAATTTACCCACTTAACATCTGATATATTAACTGGATATAATTGCTCAGAAAACTCATTATAACAATTTGAACATTCATATATTGGTTTCATACATTCTCCCTAAATTCTTATTTTTTCTCTATTTCCATACGGTTCATTATCTGTATGATACCTTGCAAAATTCTGAAAAGGTGTCATTGATAATAAAGTTGCTGTCCTGTCACAATCTTTTCCACAAAAGTCACATATTGCATATTCTCACGCCTCTTTCTTACTCTCCAAATACGCCGCCGAATCTTCATGTCCTGCCAGTCTAAGCGCATTAATGATACCTGTTACCTTGTCCACATTTCCGAATCTTGCATCCTGTTTATCTGCCATATCCGTTGCAAGTGTTGCCTTGATTACGTCCAGCCCTAAATCATATTTCTGATTTAACTCCACAGCATAATCTTCCAGTGTCACATAATGCTCTCCCATATAATCAAGATTCATAAGATTAGCTGTAGCCTTGTCAAATTCGGTCATAAATTGCTGTAACCTCTTCTGACCAAATCCAAAAGCATCATGTAACACCCATACAGCTGTAGTCATCATGTTCTGTCCAATGTTATCAGACAGTGCGCCCCACATATCATTTAACTGTTTATCCGATGCAGTTATATCTACCTTTGTCACACCTCGTTGTTTTACGGTCTTTACAAGTGCATCTATGCCCTGCTCCTGCGCAAGTCTACAAGCGTAGACCATGCCCTGCATACGCTGTTCAAATCCTTTATCTCTTGCCATTTTATCAACTCCTTATTTCCAGTATTTTTCGTCTAAAATATACTGTCTTATAAATCTATCTGCGTATTGTGGGTGTATCATTGAGCGTGCTGTTTTAACATTGCTTGCTCCTGTTTTTGCACAATGTTCTTTTGTCATTGTTCTTATAGCGTCCTTGCATTCGACAGCGTTATAACTAATTGGCTCGAAAATAAGATTATTCTGTGGTTCGCAATTTAAAAACCAATACTGTGTAGGCTTTTTAAAGTAATCTCCACTATCTCTCCTATCTCTGTCAATTACCGCCGGGAGATAGCACCAATACCGCCTTAAAAAATGCTCTTCTGAATAAGGGTTCTCCATTACTAACTTCAACCCTTTTCTTATGCAGATAATAAACATTTTGTTTACCAAATCATACATAAGTGAAACTTCTTTAAGTAAATTCATATCAAATTCGCATTTTTCTTCCAAAGACCATTTTTTCTGACTTGCCGACTGTCCTCTAAACCACAGCATTATCTGATTTTCAAACCTTACACAAGGGAAAAACGCAAATATCAAATCATCAGGACTTATCCTATCAAATAAACTCGGCTCGCCTTGATACCCCCCATCTATCTCTTTGAAAATGTCGGTAACATGGTCTGTTTCGCCAAATTCATTCTGTATATCATAGTCTATTGCTTCAATTCCATACTTCTTAAAAGCGTTTTTGAATGTTCCTGACTGTTCAAATAAACAATGAACTATCACTTTATCAACTCCTTATACTGACTTTAAATAATCATTAACTGTCATTTGATTATTTTGAGGAAATACAAGCATTTCTGCCTTTGCCCTGTTGTAAAATGTCCTGTCAATTTCAAATCCGTAAGCATTTCTTCCTAACTCTGCGGCGGCTCTTAATGTACTTCCACTACCACAGCATGGGTCAATAACTACATCCCCCTCATCAGTAAATATCTCTATTAACTTCTTTAATACTTCTATAGGTTTCTGCGCAGGGTGTATTTTGGGAATGTCTTTATTGTCTTTTTCCCATGTAAACCAGTTAAAAATCATATGCCCTGTTCCACGTATTGTTTTTCCCTCTTCGTCAAACTGCGCACCGTTGCGAAACTTTGGTAATCTGTCTCTATATAGTACAAGTGCATACTCTGTAGCTCCTACGACACGCATATTTGCTTTCAAAACCTGTGGACTGTAATTTTTCACAAATACAAGTGGTATGTAATGGATAAATCCATGTTTTTTAGCCGCCGCAATCAATGTTGACATTTGCTCAAAAGAGCAAAACACAATCATGCATGGGCTATTACTGCTCCTACCTCTAGTCACGCTCTTTTTATCCTCTTTTTTAAGCATCTTTGAACAAAAATGAAAATACTCATAAAGATTGAAGTTAAAATCCGAATTGAAAGCCGCTTTTCCTGCTAACTTGCTTTCACCGTTCTTATTGTCGCCGCCGTTATACCACATAGGATTGCTACCGTAAAAATTATTTCCTACATTATAAGGAACATCAGCTATGATTAACTGCGCTGGTGGTATTGCGTATTTCTTGTAATTCTGCATAGAATCACGATATATTTCGCATTTTAGTTTACTCATTTTTACCTCTCTTCCCTGTATTACCTCGTTGACGGTAATTTAATCAATTCTGACCGATTATGTGATGTTACAGATGTATCATAGCTGTACGGCTTGTGTCTAAAACTCTCCTTTGCATCATCCGTACATTTCATGCTTTGCATCTGACCTCTTGCGCTGTCTCTTGTCAACTGTTCCGCAAAACTAAGATTTGTTCTTCTCATGCTTTCCTCTCTTTCTGACCGACCATGCCGTACATTCGGTTGGTTCACAACCTCTCATCTTTCCTTCCTTACAAATGTAATCACATGTGTGCTGTTCATTGACTGGTGCTCTGTAGATACACTGTTTACCATCCGAATTGCAGTTGATTGGTGTACCTTTGGGAATTTCCCTTAAATTAATTCTTCGTGGCATTTTCACACCCCAATTCTTCCTCAATTTTTTCAAAATCGTAATTATTCTTACTGCTGTAGTTAAATCTGTTCCTATTGGAAGCAGGCTTTTTCTCTTTCTTCTCCTGCTTCTTGGAATCCTGTATGCACCTTGTAACCATTTGCGATTCATCAAACGTGTATGCCTTATTCTTTTTCAAACCCAACATGGATTTTTCCTCAACGTAATCAGTCGGCACGTATCTGTCAGATTGTATGTAGTTATGCATCTTCCAGTGCTTTATCACTATGATTCCACTGTCAAATGTCAGTACAAATGACTTAGCAATCAACAATCTAAAATCATCATCAGAAGCACCGCACATCCGCTGAATCTTCTTCGGGTTGTTCGCAAATCCGTCGTCATCTGCATTCATGCAAAAGTGAAAGTATAACATCTGTGTACTACTTGGCATTTCAAGGAATGCATCACTTTCTGTTATCTTTTTTGAGAACATTCGTCTCTCTGCCGTACTAATCACTTCCTTGCTTCAAGTTCTTTGTCTTAATTATTTCAAAAGTTCCGAATCAAATATGTTGCCGATTCTCTCCTATTCTGCTTCTGATTGAAGCCAATCCATACAACTAGCTTCTCCCTCGTATTCTTCTCCGAATGTGTTTTTAAATCCGACAAGAAATTCTGCTAACTCTTCATCCGACATATTCCTTATCCTGTCGGCATTGGTCACTTTCACATCAACAAGTTCAAAACACTCATCACGCCATTTCAATACATTATCAATATTGAATGAACTGTAACCTACATGGTAATAATCTTCGCCGACTTTTTTGTGCTTGATTTCGTAATATGGCTTGTTTCCTATCATCCTTACGATAATTTCCAGAGATGTAACTTTGTTTTTTGTATCATCATTTTCTGAAACTTTGCGATCACATCTGCAACAAGTCTCATTATCTCTTGAATTGCTGTTGTGCTGGAAGTTACAAGAAATCTTTTCTTCACTATCGTCAAATGCTTTTAAAAACATTTCAGCAATTTCTTTCTCGTATCTGCCGCACATACCTTTGCAATCAATATCCGCAATGACTCTTGAAAAGAAATCTTTGAATTTGTCAGCAATATAATCTCCTGTGAAATCGTTAGGTATGTCAATTACTACTTTCATTTTCTCCACCTCTCAATCATAATAAATACATAAGTCCGATAATATAATGTAATACTTGGTCTTGCGCGTATGTAATCTTATTCCACCTAGCCTTTAAAGGGTCAATAATCAGATGTGAAATGAAAATTACTGCCAACTGCCATGTCCAGCCAAATACCACCAAGAATGGAACACAATATAATGCACAATGTACAAATAAGTGATACCAATTCTTTCCTTTTGTTTGTGCAATAAAATCACATTGCAGCACATAATCGCCCATTAAATGACAGAGTATAATCAATACTATTGTTTTAATCATTTTCTCCACCTCTCAATTCTTTCAGTTTTGCTTCTGCTTCGGATTTTGTGAGAAATACTGTTTTACCAAATTCCATTACATCAATTTGACCAGATAAAGTCCTGTCATTTGATTCGTAATCGCAAAACAGTGTAGTTTCTCCATCTTTAAAACAATCCAAATGGAAGTCCTTAACTGTAAACTTGTCTACATCTTTTCCAAATCCTGCAAAATCAAGGAAAATATTATCTCCCACCTTGCAAGGCAACTTGATAAGTCTGCCCTGTTCCTCTAAGTCCTCGTATTCCCCTAGCTTGGTTAATATGTTATTGTAATTCGCTTTTGAATACTCATTATCTACAACGTCTACAGGGTCGAATGTGTCATAAACTTTATCCGTCCATTTTACTGTTAATCTCTCCATTTCTGCTCCTTTCTGCTTATCACTTCTCTTAACATCGCTTCGAATCTATCTTCAATACTTGCCAACTTTCTTTTTCTTGCCTTTCCTGTCATAAGCAAGCATCATGCCGTACTGCCTTGGTGATGTTCCCTTGTTTACTTGTGTTTCTCTGAATATTCTGCAATAATGGTCATAAACCATGTCAAAACAATTCTTCATTTACTCACCGTCCTTATACAAATCCGCATTTATAAATTCCATAAATTTATCCAGTTGCTTCTGTGACACCTTATTACCCTGTTTATCTTCTCTCAATTCGATTCTAAGGTGCTTTTCTGCAATACTGGATAATTCCCTCGCAAGATTCTTTCTGCCTTGCTTAATACCGTCACGATAGCCCTTAGTAGGTCTGTATTCATCAATCTGCGCTTTTCCCTCTCCCTGGCTACCAGAAGTTTTATTTCTAAGCTGATAACCATTGTCAGCGTACATTTTGATGTAATACTGTTCTTTCTCGTCCAACTGGCTAACTGGAAAATGCATAAAACCAATCTTCCAACCGTAAGGATTTTCAATCGAATATAGATTATGTTTCTTCAAACTTAGGTCTATATGCTGATACCCTACAAGATGTTGTGCAAGACGTTGCAAAATATGTACTGCCTGTCCGATATAAGCGTATCGAAAGCCGTTTTCATCAGTTCTTGTCAAGAAATAGATACCGCTTTCATCCGTAAGGCTAGGGTTTACTTCCAGTAACCGTTTACGGTTCTTTGATTCTATCGCATATCTCTGTCTTGGATTCTGCAAGATAAATCACGCTCCCTTTTAGTCAAATGGTAATTTTTCATCTATTCCGTCTGGTATATCCATAAAGGTATCTCCGCTTGGAACTGCACTTCCGTTTTCCTGTTCACTGCTGCTCTTACTTTCTGCAAACTCGATTGACTCAACCATACAGTCGTTTGTATAAACAGTGTTACCGTCCTTGTTCTTATAGCTTCCAGTCTGCCATCTGCCATGAACCTCAAACTTTACGCCTTTTCTACCGTATTTTTCCACAAATTCAGCCATTTTCCCGAATGCCGTACAGTTGATAAAATCTGCATTTGGCTGTCCGTCCTGTTTGAATCTTCTGTTTACTGCAAGGCAGAATTTTGCAAAGGGCTTATCTGCCGCATACCTTACTTCTGGCTCTCTTGTCATTCTTCCTGATATATCTACGCTGTTCACTGTATGTCTCCTTTCTAAAACGGACACTCATCCGCATTTCTAAGTTTCCATTCTATACCACCCTGTGCAACGCTCACATTTGCACTAGGAACGATTTTACGAATCTCTGCAATAATTCTATCCTTATCGCAAGTTTCTTTCGCTGTGTGGCATAATATGACGTTCTGCAATGCATCTGACTTATTAGTTTCTACAATCCCTTTGCAAGTTTCCAATTCGCAATGCCCTAGAATCTTATGTTCGTAATTTGGAATATCCCTGTCCACCATATCAGCTACGTAGTTGCACTCAATCAACATGTGATCTACCGCCTGTTTCCTAAAACTGTAAGGGCAATACTCCATGTCGGTCATGTATAATAGCTTCTGTCCGTCTGCCTTGATGTAAAATCCGTAATTGGTAGTTCCGTTATGTGGCAACTGGAAACACTGGATTGTGAAACTACCGTATTTCTGCATCTTCGGATTTTCTTCTTCATATGGTTTCCATACTGGAATACCTATTTTTTCTATTATGTCTGCGCTTTTGCTGTGGTCTTTATGGATGTGTGAAACCACACACCCGACCACATCTTTAATATTCCAGTCCAGTCCTTTCTTGATATCCATAACCGGCACACCGCAGTCAAGAATAAGGGATTTACCGTTGGAATCTGTTAATATGTAGCAGTTGCCTTGTGAACCACTGGAAATACATTTAAGTTTCGTTTTAACTACACCTCGATTTCTTCATTTTGCGGAAACTGGAAGGCTTTGGCTAATTCTGTTTCATACACTTCTCTCAACATTTTCATAGCCTTAATTGCCTTTCTTTTGTTGGAATATTTAGCAAGTATTCCAACATCATCTTCTCCGATCGCCACTATTCTGACCTCTGATGTATCCCTAGGGATGAAAACAATGCTCTTTTCATATGGAAAATCTAAGATTCCGTCCTGTGAAATTAATCTCATATACTATTCCCCCATAAAACTAGGTGTTTCTTCCACCTCTGTTGCATCTGTGTCAATTGCTTCTGCTTCTTCTGGGAAGTCTACTGTGTTGGCATTCTCGGCGATATCTTCCTGTGCCAACTGATAAACTTCATCCATTTCGATCTGTGCCTGTCTTGCCATAGGGTCATAATTCTTAGGATATTTACGTATTGCATTGTTACACATCTTCCTCTGAATCATGCTTTCTGGCGTATCAATCCATGCACCGCTGATAAACGGTCTTGCAATTTCGCATTCAAGCATTTCGTCTACTGTCTTACAACTTCTCAATGCATTGAGAACTTCTTCCTTTTTCTCTTTAATTTTTGCACTTTCTTCCGGCGTTGCATCATATCTAGTTCTTTCAACTTCTTTCCCATACTGTTTTTTAGTACCTGTAATAATTCCAAATGTAGCATTCAACATATTCTGCTTTACGTGAGATAATAGGTTTACCTTAACGCTATCCCTGTCAGCCGAAAGGTATGTAATTGTACCATCTTTTAACTTAACCGGATAAACAACCCTAACCGCCTTGCTAGACAATCCACGCTCTTCCCACTCTGGTTCTGTAACAGTAAGACCTTTGTGCTTTGGTGGAATGTATTCATCCCCCTCTTTGACAACCCAATAAGGGTACACTTGTTTTACATCCTTACCGAAGTTTCCAAGAAGAGAATCATATCCGCTTCCCTCGATGCCCATTTCGACTTGTTGCTGCCATATATCTTTTCCGTTTTCATCTTTTCCGACATTAACATTTCTTAACTGAAAGTAGCACTCTCTTGGGTATGCGCTTGCGTTTAATTTAAGACTTGCACAACGCTTTACGATTCCTCTTAAATTACTTGTATCAAGATTACCTATCTTTACCTTTGGGTTATTCTTTACAAGACTGTAAATACTTGTCATAGCTTCCATAGCACACTCTTTAGAGTAATCGTCCATATTCATTCCACAAGACTTATAATCATCAATGATAAGACCTGTTATAGCATTGCTCCATTCACTTAATGATGTTGTAAATGCTTTTTTTCCTGCTAATGCCTGCTTTGTATCTGCCATAATTATTCCTCACTTTCATTCTTCTTCATTTCTGCTAACATCTTATTTGCATCTTCCAGTGTGAGAAGTGCATATCGAGAACCGATTGTATCTGGAACTGTAAAAAGATTATCAATTCCAAGCATTACAAATATGTCACCGTCTTTGTCAATTCCAATAGATTGTACTTTTTCGTCCTCATTGTACTGTTTAATGCAAAGTCCTTTGTTCCCATCATCGTCCTCATCATCAATCCAATACAGCCTATCTCCAATTTTGCACGGAAGAGCTAACAGTCTGCCCTGTTCCTCTAAATCCTCATAATCTGCCAGTTTGGTAAGGATATTAATGCAATATTCACTAAGTTTGTCAAAGTCTCTATCAATAAGAGGTTCTTTTGAAACTCCGCTACCCGTTCTAGTTCTTTCTTTACGTGTCAGTCTTTCCATTTAAACCACCTCTAACCTCTCATTTTCGTTTACAATCAGCATAATCAACTGTGAATCAACCATTTCAGCAACCTTTGACTGATTATCAGTGTCGAGTGACTCCGAATCATCAAGAAATACTGGCGTGCTAATTCCACACATTTTCTGAATTGAATTGCAGATATCCACTCTTCCTAAAATCCTGTTACCCTTGTTGCTCATGGTCGTAAGAATTGATTTACCCTCTACGGTAGGTATGCAAACGGATTTATAATTACCGTTCTTAGCCGTGTCAAACAACTGCCATTTAACTAATGAAAAGTGGCTATTGACCGCATCTGTCAAGGCTTCATTCTTTGCTCTGTCTAACTGATCTAACAGGGCAAGTATTTTCTCTGCATCCGTTTTCGCCTGTTCCAAGTCTGTTTTCTGATTTCTAAGTTCTTCCAGTCTTGTTTCATCAGATTCCGTGTTTGTAGAAGCTATTTTCTTTTCAACCTCTGCTAACTGCGCTCTGATTTCAGATTCTTCCATCTTCAAAGATTTCTTGATATCTGAAAGTGACGTTGACTGCTTCAATAATTCTTCCTTATAGGCGATTTCAGCCTGTACAGACTTATAATCTTCCCTGTCGTGGATATCAACATACTGTGGGATAGACTCTAACTTTGTGGTCATTTCTTCGTATTCTTTATTTACATTGTTCAAATTTTCATTTAAATTAGATAACAACTGTTCTTTATCTTTTAATAACTGCTGTTTTTTTTCAATCTCTCCTTTAACCTTAAATCCGTCCGTTTCAATTTTACCGATTCTATCAGTTTTTGACTTTTCAAAAGTTTCCATGAGATTCTTAACATCTTCTTCAGGCAACTCTCTGTGACAGGTAGGGCAAATAGCTGTATTGGAGTCAAATTTCTCTGCCTTGATCGTTTTCCATGTATTCCCCAGTCTTGCCTTTTCCTCTGTCAATTCTGTAATCTTCTTATTGCTGTTGGAAATTTCATTCTCTGCAAGCCTAATACTGGATTTTAGACTGTTGATTTCAACGCTCTTGTTCATCATGGTTGCCCTAAGTTCTGCCCTTTGAGATTCTAACTCACTGTTAGCCGTATTCTGCATTTCAGACAGCTTCATTTGCAACTGCATGATATCCTGTGTAGCCTTATCATACTCTGCCAATAAGTTTTCATTCCCAGTCTGCTTATAAAGGTTCTGTTCAAGCTGTTCCTGTAATGCATTTTTCTGTAAAACAAGTTCTGCTGTATCAATATCGGATTTAATCTGAATATCACGTTCTTTTTCCTTGATCTGACCGTCCATAACAGGAATTTCCTTAGTAACCTTTGCCTTAGTAGCCTTGTTCATAGCAGAAAGTTCTTCTGATGTGTACTTTTCCAGTAAACTAGCCAATTCGGATAAATCCTCATTGCCCTGTGCAATATCCAAATCTGTGATAGTTCCAACCTGTGAGAACAAAAATTCTCTCATTTCAGACGGTTTCTTATCAAGAAATGCATTTATATTACTGCACATCTTCCATGTAGCAATGTCGATTTCAAAGTAATCATTGAAGTCTCTAAGAGTCTTTGGAACATCATTGACAAAATATTTGTTATCGTCCTTGTAACTGCCGTCTTTACTGTATGTACGCTTCTGCACTTTCTTAGCCGTTACTTCCTTACCGTCAATATCCAGTACTGCCGTAACTGCTGTGTCCATATCGTCTACGCTCTTGCCGTCAACTGTTCTTCTAACCACTGGATTATCATTTAATTCGTAGTCACAGTTGAAAAGTAGCCATGTGTAGGCATTCACAATACTGGACTTGCCCTTGCCATTCTTCCCCATAATCTTCGTCAGTTCTGAAAAATTAAATTCTGCCTGTGCGTACATCATGAAATTTTCAAGAATCATCTTCTTTAATCTAATTACTTTACACATAGTCAAATTCCTTTCTTTCTGATGAATCAAACACTTTCTTTTCTTTTTCTTCCTGTTTCTTGGCTACTGCATAAAATCCCATGATTCTTAATGCGGTCTTTACGTTGCAAAAGTCTGCATTTGCAATATAATCAACCGCCGCTTTGACTCTGCTCTCCAAAGCAATCAGTTCTTCATATCTTTCCTGCGAAATTGTGACCGTATCGCAGGACCTTCCCTTAATCAAATCTTCCATATCTAGCCCCCTAATATTCAAAATTTATAACAACTCTTGGATTGTACTTGCTGTCGTTATAATCATCAATGTCGTAAAAATCAACATCTTCATCAAATTCAGCATCTACAGTTACTTCCTGCTTATCATTTTCATTTTCTCTGTCAAATTCAGCTTCTACATCAGTTGAAAATTCAGCTTCTACATGAAATTCAACTTCTGTGTCTCCTTCGTATTTTGCCAATTTCTGTATTAATTCATATACTGTCACGTTCTCACTCTCCTAACTTCAATTCATTTCCAGACAATTCGTAAACTGTCTTAGTCCGTCCGTCTTTCTCATACTGCCTTGACTGGAATCTTCCTTTTATAGTAACTGTCTGCCCTGTTGCTAAATTCTTTGCAAATAAAGCATTAACTGACCACACAATACACGGTATGCAATCCGTTTTTCCATTCTTCCTTGAAGATACAACTAGCAACTCTGCTATGTATCTTCCACTTTGGGTCTGTCTGAACACTGGTTTTTTAGAAATAACACCTGTTATTTCTGCATGGTTTCCATCTGCTTCAAATACCATTGATATAGATTCTACATGGACAAATAACTCTAAGTGTGTCCGTTTTCCGTCAAACACCTGTCTACTATGGATAGCACCTGTTATTTTATGTACCGTTCCTTTTTGAATCTGATTTGCAATCCTCTGTTCTGCGATGCATGGAATAATGTCCTCATATCCACTTAGCCGTCTAACAATCATTTGAAAGCTGTAGAATCGGATTTTACCTACAGTGTGGCTGTATTTAGGTTTTTCATTCATCTTGCCGCATAGCGTTATCCTGTTCATCTTCCAACTCCCTTCTGATGTTAAAAGCTAGGATCGGATAAAAGCCTTTTACAGTTGTAAATTCAGTACCTATATATTTCTTGTATGCTTCGCTATGTGTATCAGCATTTTCAACAACACTTCTTACTGCATGTTCAACTGCCCCTTTACTCGTCCTGTTTCCAACTGCAATTTCAGTATACAGTTCTTGCAAGGACTTCATTGACGACATTATTTTTCCAACTGTAAGTTCAACAGCCCAGTAAAAACCATTTGTATTTGGCTTTATTCCCATACCAATCAAGGCATTCTCAATTTTTCTTAGTCTGTTGTCCATAGCTATTCCTCTTCAACTTCAAATCCGACTATATGACCGTCATTGATCAAGACTCCAACACCTAAGTCCTCACACATTTTTTCTACTTCCGCAATTGTAAAATCTCCCATATCCGTTTCCCTTTCTTCTTATTTAAAATAGCATTGCTTTTGTCAGTCCTCTTGAAGCCGATTTCTGAAACTGCTTCATTTCCTCTATTACCTCTGATTCTGCCCTTCGGGAATCCTCTACAGCCTGTGCAATCAGCATTTCTGCTGTCTCCTCGTCAAAGTGCTGTTCAAATCTGAACCGTAGTGCTCGGATGATATTCGCAAGGTCAAGGCACATTTCTGTATCTTCGCCGATAAAATCCACTTTTGAATCATTTGCTATAATCATAAGCTACCTCTTTCTATCATGAAGAACCGTGTATAATACTGCTAACCCGATTTCTACTAAGATTGTGGCAATCACTCCACATACAAACTCTGGAACGTACATACCTCACACCTCACTTTTCCAGTTTTATCAGTACATCTTTATTCAGCCAGTCAATGTCGGTAATAGAAACTTCTTCTTCAACTTCAACCTCGGCATAGATATTTTCCTTGTCTTTTGTCTCGACAATTTCTTTTACCAGTGCATCTGTCTCAATCCTTGCATCAAACATCACTTCCGCATCAGCAGGGAATCGAGTAAGCTGTTTGATTAAGTCGTAAACTTTCATGTTTCATCCCCCTTAATGTCCAAAAACTTATTTACAAAGTAAATCTGACCTTTTCCTGTTACTTTCGTAGTCTTAGTAATTCTCACTGAACCGTCTGGATTTTGAACATTGCTTTCTTTTACTTCAAATAACCCCTGTTCAACATATCTCTGGATAGGCATATTCATTGAAGAACCGCTTTTAATTAAGTAACCGTTTTCTCTCATCCACGAAAATAACCGTTTCTGACCTATCTGGTAACCGTTCTGACAAATCAATTTTGCTAAATCTCCTATTAATATAGAAGTTTTACTTGCGGCAACTGCATCAGCAAATATTTCTTTAGGTTTCATTCGCTCATTATCTGCGATCAATAATGAGTTGTCTCCTTTCAACTTTGCTATTTCTACGTCTGCCATTTTCAGCGCCCTTGCGTATACCTGTTCCGGGCTGTTCCACGCTTTTTCCAAATCAATAAGATATTGGCGAACTGCTTTACCCTCTGGTGTCCGCTGAATCATGCAAATATGCTTTGCCATGTCCAGTGATATTTCATAATCTGTTGTTGGTCTTCCACCCTGTTCAGAGGTTTTACTCATTTTTGAGTAAAAGTCTTTTTGTTCTTCAAATCCGTATTCGCACATTCTCCGAAACCAATCGTTAAAACGTGTACTAATATTCAATTTTTCATGAAGTTCTCTAGCAGATACCGTCTGACTATCTGCGTTTACGTTCAATAACTCATTCAATGTGTTTTCACTTCCTTTTTAAAAATGAATATCTTTTTGCTTTTCTTTTACTTTTAATATAATTTCTCTTCCATTCAGCATATTCGTAATTGTGTCATATTGTTTTTCTTCTAGTAACTTCTCAATCTTTTTTAAAGTAATATCAATGCTTTCTAAAGTTTTAAGAAATCCTGTTCCTGTTTCATCTTCTTTCTTTTCTTCTCTTCCAAGTAAATAATCAATACTTACATTTAATTCATCTGCCACCAATGCAAGATTATCTACTCTCGGAACGTTTGTTTTCCATTTGTCAATAGTAGCGTTTCCAAATCCGCATCTTTTCTCCAACTCAGATATTGGCATCTTCCTCTTATTGCAAATTTCTTTTATTATCGCATAAACCAATTTGCTCACCACCTATTCCAATAATTCATCAACCGTAGTCCCAAGCACGTCAGCTACATCTTTCAATTTCTTTGCAGATGGGCTTACTATATTCCATTTGCAAATACTTCCTTTTGCAAGGTCGCATTCCTGTTCAATCTTATAAATAGGAATATTTTTCGTCTTTGCCAGAAACTTAATTTTGTCGTAAATCAAAATCAAAACTCCTTTCTTAATAAATTATTCCTTGTTATCGAAAACCTCTTTTTTCGCAGAATTTTCTGCCATGTTCTCGACTTTTCCTAAGATATATCCCTTGTCAAAGTCTGACATTTTAGGAATTGCATCTTTTAACTTCTCAACAATCTGCTTTTCCTTTTCGCTCATTCAATTCACTTCCTTTCTGTGGTATACTCTCCTATAAAGGAGGTGATATTTTGTTATTAACTGGTTACTGCTCTGTTCAGAAAAAGAAAACTACAATATCTGTTCAAACAATTCCTAGCCCTACGCTAGAAGACAGAGACAGATATTTAATTGGACGAATCACTTGTGATTATGCTAGTTTTGGTGGAAACTGCGATTGCAACAAATGTTCAGTGCTTTCTGAAAATAGAGTGGAACAATAGCTTTAATGGGCTGCCTTTTGGTGGCTCATTTTTTATTAAGGAAACAACGCCATTTATTTCTGTTTCTGATGGTTGGAAAGTAACGTTAACTCTTGGTATGAAACTACAATCGTCTTTATCAATATCTTGCTCAAAAGCAATTCTTGTCACATTTTCTAATTTCTTACCGTCAATATAGACTTTTGTAACAATACCTTCGCTTTCCACTTTTACTTTTGCCCCATTTTTAAGATTACTAAGACTCATAATTCACCTCCCTAATTATCCTGCATTCAGATATGCTACATCTTTGAAAGTTTCAATCTGCTTTTTGCAGTCTTTGTATATATCCTTGTAATGCATTTCTCTTTCCATGCCGACACGAATCTGATTCAGAATGATATTTTCAATAAATGACAATTCATTTAACTGGGCAAGCGTTGCAAAATCCCTGTCTGTTATTCCTGCCATTTTATTTGCAAGTTTAGAATATGTAGTGTAAAGCATTTGGGAATGTTCGCTTCCCTGCTCTTCTGCATATTTAACTAACTGCTTGATAACATCTGTCTCTGCCTGTCTTGTAAGTTTCCCTTGCTTTCGCTGTTCTACCCATAATTGAGTATTTCGTTCTTTCAGCATGGATTCCATTTGATTGAATGCTTGAATATAATTCAATTTCCATTTAAGTGCCTTTTGACCTGTGAATCCCATTACCAGTAAAGAAAAGCCGTCACGGTTCATGTAATACATTGGGTAATGCTTTCCTCTGTTTTCATAGGTTGATTCAAAGAAAAATTTCGCTCCACCATTTTGGGGATTCACTTTTCCAATCAAACCGGAGTACATTCTTCTTATTTCAGCTATCAGTTTGTCGTGTCTTTTTCCAAAATTTTCAGCTACTTCCAAACTTGTACAAACAACCTCATCATGTTTAATTGATACTAAATCGTTCATTTCTTCACCTCCTTTGTTTACTTGTAAACATAGTATAGTCCCTCAGAAACCTTTTGTCAATACATTTTTGTTGACTAGGGGACATTTTTGGTGTATAGTAATCATGAAAGGAGGGAAAATATTGAATGAACGAATAAAAAAATTGAGAAACCATTTAGAATTGACGCAAGAAGAATTTTCTTCAAAGATTGGTCTTTCCCGAAATTTTATAGCGCAAGTTGAATTGGGAATAAAAAAACCATCTAATAGAACTATTTCTGACATATGTGAGAAATTTAACGTTAATGAAGAATGGCTTTTGAATGGAACTGGAGAAATGTTTGTAAATTTACCAAAAGAAGCGGAAATATCTAATTTTCTATCTGATGTTCAGCATCTTAATGATGATAATTTCCAAAAAAGATTGATTTTAGCACTTGCTAAACTAGATTCTGATGGTTGGCAAAAGTTAGAAGATTTGATAGACGCAATTACAAACAAATAAAAAAAGGACTAGGGCATTGCGCAAACCCTAGTCCTTTTCATACTTCATTGTTCTTTTTATGTATACATAGATGAATTGTAAATTCTTTAAGTCTTTTATTTCATCTAGCATCTTTTTTGATTCTCTCTTGTAAAATTCTGCATCATTGTCATTATCCCCTGCCATATTCTTTCCCTCTCTACAACTATGTAACCCTTTCATGCAACCATCCTCTCTATAATGTTCGCATATGCCAACTTTCAATTTCTGGAAATTTCGGGCGGCATGAAATGCCACTAACATACCGCCCCGACCAGAACTTGAAGCACCACATCACTGTGGACAAGTTTATTGTACGTCTGAAAGTGCAAGGATTCAAGAAAATACGTTCGACAAATTTCGACAAAACGCTCTAAAAAATTCGATATCGTGGCTTTTCTTCTTTGAATATCCAGTACCGCAGATAATCGTCAAGGATAATTGCAATTGTTCCTACAATTATCCACAAAAGGCTGAATGGTAGGCATATCTGCCCTAACAGGTTAAATGGCATATTACTGTAATTCCATACATTCCACCCTAACCATATATTTACGATAAGACCGCATAAGAACTCTAACAGGGTAATTACTGTCGCAACCTTTATTGATTGCAAGATAAGCGGATAATCCCAGTCTGTATGTTCGTTCTGATATCCTGCATACAGGAAACAAAGACCGCCCAACAGGAACATTGTCCAATGGCTGTGACCACGGTACAGCAGTTCAATCATTACGTAGAGAAAGCCACCTATCGCAAACAGGATAAGTGGCTTGATAAGCTTACGCAATACCTTTGCTTGCGTAGATATCCACAAGCACTTCTGAACGATACTCTTTAGGAATTGTCATTCCATAGGTCACATTTTGGACGGACGTTGAATCTTCCATTGAATTGATATAGATGCGCAAATCTCTGAAATACGTAACCGCAAATGTAACCGCCTGCATTGCTGTTTCCGTAATCAATCCCATGTCCGTGTTACTGTAGTATTTACATGGTTCATTCACATCCGAAGTATGCCACGGTATCTGCGTTTCTCCCTGCGCAACCTTAGTCTGCAATCCCATAAGGCTTGTCTGATCATGGTCTGTCAACGTGAAATGTTCAACTGTTCCGTCTGACAGGGTAACATCAACACCATTCTGTATTGATTCTTGTTGTGCAGCGTTCATTTCTGCAATCTTCTGCTCTTTCAGTTCGTCAAGTGTCGGTTCAACAGGCGTTGGCTGTGGCTGTTTCTCATACGTAGAACCGTCATTAGAAAGTTGATATCCGTTATATTCTGCGGTTGTATCATCATTCCTGTATACAGTATTATAGCTGTGGTAAGAATCACCGCCAATGTCAAGTTCTCCTTTTTCGTCTAAAAATAAATCAAATCCGCTTGTGTCTACGGTAACTGCATCTGGAAATTTCAGTGTTACTACATGGTCTGATTCTGGAACTACGGTACACTGAATTATTTTTTTTGAATCTAAAAATCTTAGGTATGCCATTGGGCGATACCTCCTTTCTTTTAATGATTAAATAGTAATTTATGATAGATATACCAATATATTGTTTGCCTTTATCAATATGACATTAAAATTATCATTAGACTCGCATATTAAATGTGCATAACCAGAATTATTGTATCCTGAATGCGTTGCATATGACTTAATATTTTTAAAACTATTTTGCCTATAACTCTCTGCATCAACAGCTATTGAAAGAGATTGAGAACCTTGATAGCCCATACTAATAATCATTGCGTATTTAGTACATGGTACTGTATAAGTTTGATAATTATATCCTTTAGGCACATATGTAATTGAAGTAAAATTTTTACAATATGCATGATCATTTGATAATTCCGATACGAAAAATGTAGCAACTGCCGTTTTTGTTCCAGATATAGTAATACTATTACTATTAGCCTTAAACCAAAATATACAAAAATTATTGGTTGAATCCCCCATTGATTTTTCTATCGTTGCGTTATTTATTGATAATTTGGATATATTGCATCGACCTGCTCCATTTGCATCTTTAAAAACAGCCATATAATATTTATTTTTTTCTACAGTTATTGTATGACTATCATTATTGTAATTTCCTGTATATACTGGACTATATGCAAAGTCTGGTTTATTCCCTAAATTACTACTTAATTCCTTAACCGCCAATGCCCCAGCAAAATATCCAGACTGCGTATTTGCCTTTATCGTTTCTAAGCTGTCAATAATCTTGCTTGCATCTGCCGCATTGTTCACAGTTTCATTCGTTGCATTAATCTGCGCCGCCCCGAATGTACTCCCAACCTGTGTATAATCTGTTACATCTTCAAAACTGACTGTACCGTCACTGTTCTGGATCATGTTGAATCTACGCTTGCCGTTCATATTTTCTTTTAATATATCATCTTTAAAATTGACAGGTAAATTTGCCTTTGCCATTTATATTCTTACCTCCCTAAATGCGCCAAGTCTGAATGGCAATTTCCGCAGAGTGGCTTTCTGCCTCTCCAAAAGGTCATTCATTTGCAACGTAGCCGACTCTATACGGTTTAATTCATCCCATTTAATGAATTGTCCGTTATCAAAGAATCTTTGCGATATGCCATAGTCCTGTGTGAATATGTTCTTGTTAATCGTTTCAAGGTTGCTTTCAAAAGCATTAAAAGCCGCCGCCGTAAACCATCCAGTATAATCTTCAATATCTGCGCCCATATCCACGATTGAAAACTGCTTATATACTTCCTGTGCTAGTTCATGCAGATAAGTCAAGTTGTTCTTAATACGGTTATAGTCCATATAATTGAATCGGTCATTTATAGTCCAGTTAGTCTTAGGAGTATGCCATAGGCTTACCGCTACCGTTGATTTATCTATGGTTACATTTCCTGCATCATCATAGGCAGATACCGTAACAGAATAATCACCTGATTCTTTAGGTGCTGTAAGGCTTCCAGTATATGTTAAATTGCTTTGTTTTAAATCGGTTGTATCGTCAGCAACCGCCGCTGTTACTTTAGTTATTGCCAATTACAGCACCGCCTTTCTTGCTTTCATTGTTCCCGACCATGCACCATTAAATGTTATCTCATTTTGGTACGTCCTAATCATGGTTTCTCCACGGTCTTTTAATTCTAAATAATATAAGTCGTTAGCATCTGTCCTTGGGTCTCCACGCCATTTTATCTGATAATCCACATCTCCTAAGTAGTAACTTGCAAGCCACTCTTCTAGGTCTTTTGCTAATTCTGTAGTACTGATTAACGGATTTTTCCAAGTCTTGATATCCCCATTGTCATTATGTGTTACCGTGTAGCCGATTTCCTCAGTAACGTACTCATATCCTTTAATTATATACTTAACAATCGTTTCTTCCGTCATACCGCTAAACTGTATAGTCGCATAATAACTGCTACTGTCTGTAATCTGTAACGATATAGTGCTTGGAATCGGATTTCCACCGTCATCTGTTCCGTTATCAATTACTGCTGTCAGTCCGTAACATGGATTTTGGAAGTATGCCGTATGCACATTGTTAGCAGGACTAATGGTAATCTCTTCTGTAGAGATATCCTTATTCTCGCTTGATTTACGGTATTGCGTCTTAATTACGCTGATAGCCTTGATTTTATTCTGTCTTACTGCTGTAGGGCTGGCTGTCATGTCATTTCTTGTGATATGGTAGTCAGTAACATCCCCAACAGTGATATTATCTACTGTGATTCTGCTGTTCGGCTGTGCTTTTGTAAATTCCAATACCATTTTGTCAAACAGATTAAATTGCTCAAAAGTGGTGTATTCCAGTTCCCCACCCTGCTCTACCGTGTAGCTGTCCACATTTAAATCTTGGTAATATGTCGTTACCTTAAACTGCTCTGGCGCAACGTTTCTAAACTCTATCTGCAATCCATAAGCTACAAATGCCGCTTCAAGATTAATGGTAATCTTTGGATTCTCTGTAAAAGTTCCGCTTGCATCTGCTATCTGTGAACTGATATAACCAGTCTTTAAGTAATTGCTGTCAGCAGGCATAAAAAATACAGTTCCGTCCACTTTGGAAAAATTGGAACTGCATATTGCATAAGCATCTTTGTGATCTCCGTTCAGTACATCAGATACATGGCTGTATAATGTTTCTCCATTGGATTCTGCTGTCATGTCGGGTATAAATGAAGCTTGCATATGGATTTTACTATTTCTATCCTCGAATAGTACGCAACGCCCTGCATTGGCAATAATCTGCAATGCTTCACTGTGCTTTACCGCCGGCATAGGATTCTGCACTTTGATATTTTTTAAATATGGGTCTATTGAGTACTCTCTTTCATCCGTTATTCCTGCATCATTCAGAACATCAATTGCAAGGTCATATAGGCTTATTCCATTTTCCCTGTAAAGTCCACGGTAGTACTTACCTGTCATGTAATCGAATCTGTCAGTTGCCGTAAACTTGGCTTCTGTATCGGTTGCCGACCATGTTTTAAGGTAGGTTGTTTCCTCTGGCAGCCATTCTATTTCCCCATTTCCCAACACATCATAGCCGAACTGAATCTTTACTTCCTGTCCAACTTCCATGTAAGCAAGTGCGCTGTCTGGATTGTCGGGCGAATAGTATTGATTCTGATTATCTATCGTCAATGATATATCGTTAGACGGTATCGTATCTGTTATGGAAGATACATACTGTTTACCGCTATAATTTTTGACTTCCTTGTTGCTAAATGCATTGACGATACCGCAATAAAACTGATATATCCTTAGTCTTCCCTGTCCATTTATCATTTTTGTAGGAGTGATAATCAGATAGGAAGTACCATTAAATACATCTTCCGTCACCCAATAGCTTTTATCATTACCGCTGTAAGAGCGTGTAACGCTGTCATTTTGGACTGTAAAATCAACTGGGTAATATTCTCCCCAGTCTATTGTTAAGCCTTTTATATCAAGTCCTGTAACGCCAGAAAAGAATATATAGATAGTACCCAATATGTTAGCTGTCACAATTCCATTATTGTAATAGTCATTGTTCCTTGGTGGAAGAAAGTACATTGTACCGTCCACCTTGGAAAAGTCCTGCTCTGCCGTGGCGTATACATTGTCCACCGTGTAGTTGTTAAAAGGCTTTCTCACGTCCGAAAAGTAAGTAACAGACGTACGATCATCTACAGCAACATTTTTCTGTGCCTGTGAGTTGATTACACCGATTGTCGCTTTTATATATCCCCTGTTACGTCCTATGCCTTTCATGGACTGCTTATAAGCCTTAGATACGTTTTGCATAACTACCACCCACAATCTATAAGGTTGAATGATAAAGTCTCGTCTTTGGTTATCATATGTGTTAATCTGTCAACGAATAATGGCACGCCTTTTCTGTCTCCAGGGTACATTGTGATCGTGATAGGATTGCCCGGATTCTTCATATCCTCAAATGTAACAGGAACATAGAACGGTTCTATTGCTTTTAACATCATCTGTCTTTGCTCTACCGTCAGTCCTACCCATTTCAGATTATCCAGTTTATATAAATCTCTTCCGACCCTTTGACCGATAACTGCATTGTTTGCGTTTCTTCCTGCATTTACTGTTGTAGATATTGTCCATGAAAAGCCAACAGCAGGACAGGGAAAATCATATCCATTGACATTTAAGAATGAACTCATTGCCATAGCTTATCCCTCCAACATTGCTTTTATTACCAAACAATCTACCATGTAACCAGACTGTGTGCAGGCTTTTACATCATCCAGTGTAGTCAGAATCTTATTCTTGTCAGCCGCCGCATTGATAGCTTTGTTCGTGTCATTTATGTTAGATGCTTTAAATTCTCCACCGACCTGTGTATATGTTGTTACATCTTCCAGTGTCACCGTTCCGTCTGAATTGGTAGTCATTCTGTATCTGCGCCGACCACCCATGTTTTTGTCTAAGATATCGTCTTTAAAATTTGTTGGAAGTGTTGCTTTTGCCATTATGTCAACCCCCTGTTTATTGCTATTGCAAAGTATATTGTGAAATGTATTACGTTTACATAATCGTAAATTTATGCATAAAAATAGGACGGTTACATGCCGCCCTACTTAATTTTCTTATTTATTTTCCTATAAATATTATTTTATCTTCTTTCCAGAAATTCACATCATATTCAAGTTCTATGCTGTTTGCGTCCTTTGGAACTTCAAACATTACAGTTCCTTGTGTTTCTCTTCCCTTAGATAATGTTGCATCAAGTCCATTATCGTCACCTATCCATGACTGGTCGCATTTGGAATTATCAGCATAACATTCCCAATTAATCATTGATGATACAGACTGGTCATGGTCTGATATATTTTCAAACTTGAAAGAAAATTCCCAGTAAGTATATCCATCCTTGGGTTGTAAAAACTGGTTATCACTTTCATATTCTTTAGCAGATATAAAAGTAATTCTCATATTTTCTGTTTCTACAACGTCACCCACATTAAATACATTGCTAACAGGTTCTTCTTTTTCTGTCGTCTCTTCCTTTGAAGTTTTAACCTCGTCTACTTTTTGTGGGTTCTTATCTTTGTTTGTAGTTTCACTATTTCCACCTCCAAATAAAGATACAAGAATTAAAAATACTAAAATCCCTAATACTACCCACCTTACCGTATGGCTCTGCTTCTTTTTGCAGTTCGGGCATATTTTAGCTTTCTTTGGTATCTGTGTCATGCAGTATTTACAAGTTTTCATTTCTGTGTTTTGGTTATCCATGTAGATATCCCCCTCTCTTTTTCTGACAATTATATCATATTGAGAGGGAGATTTCTACAAAAGTTTACCATAATTTATGCAAAACTAAATCCATTTCTATTGCTTCTTTCTTCCACAGCAGAAACAAGGCTTCTTCCGTCAATAGAGATTTCTTTACCCTCTCTGACTGCATTTAATATTTCAGACAATAAATTAGCTTCTCTGCTATTATCTTCATACGCACGTGAGAAACCTCTATATGCCGCTTCTTCAATTCCTGCCACAATCATTTCATTACTTGCAACCGCTGTCTTTCCGTTAGAGAACTGTCCAACAAGCTCGTTATGATTAGCCATGAAAAGTCCGTCCTCTGGGAATCCGCCTGTTTGAAAAGTAGGTATTCTTGGAAGCTTTAATGATAACGAACCAAAGTCAATGTTCACGCCGGGAATTTTATTTACTACGCTCGCCAATTTAACAAGAGCTTCTATAGCATGATTAATTAAACTTTCTATTCCAGAAATAACTCCATTTAGCATCCCTATAGCTCCGTTTGCCATTGCCTTAAAAGCTCCGACAAATAAATCCTTAAGACCATTTAAAGCCTTTTTCCAGTCTCCAGTAAATACTCCAACTAAGAATGTGATTAATCCTTTAAATGCAGTTTTTAAATTTCCTACTATTGCTTCAAATGCAGTAAATACATTTTCAAATATAGGTTGAAAAGTATCAATTAAGAAGTTCCCTATTGGTACTAATATATCATTCCACAGTAATTGAAATATTTCTATTACTGATTGTATTTTTTCTGCCACGGAAACAAAAAGTACTGTGAATATTTCCATTAATCCATCTAATGCTGTAAGAAGTACCTCTCCAATTGTTTGTGCAAGCGGAACAATCACGTTTTGCCACAGTATTGTTAATATATCTGAAAGTACCTGAAATGCTGGTGCTAAAACGCTTGTAATAAAATTTCCTAAAGGAACAAGAACATTATTCCAAAGTGCAGAGAATACAGTTGCTAACTTAGGAAGTATATTATTTCCAATAAATGTAAGCGCTGGATTGAGCATATCATTCCAAATACTCACAAATACTCCACCAATAAAATCAGATAAAGGTTTTAATATTTCCTTTAATTTTTCCCATCCTGTATTTAAGTCTGGAAGTATTTTATTGGTAAACAATTCTATAGTAGGTTGCAAACCATTTTGTATAGATTCTTTCGCATTGGCAAATCCCTCTCTCACGGATTCACTGTTTTCATATGCTGTTTTCAATCCTATTCCAAGTGCCGTGATCACTGCTACTAAAGTTGCTATAGGTGCTGCCGCTGTTCCAAAAACTGCTGCGATGCTTTCTCCTAACGTTCCGGCACCACCTTGTACTAAAGAAAATACTTCTCCGATTTTTGAAAATAAACCAAGTCCAGCCGCTCCATTTGCAATTCCTGTTCCTTTAAATAAAGTCATTATGTTTGCCAGACTAGAAAGTGTTACAAGTGCCGCCGTTGCTCCCTGCAATGCAATTAAAGCTACCTTTAAAGCAATGATAGCTTTTGCAATTTTTTCAAATCCGTTTGCAACATCTTCTGGTGAAACTTTATCCATCCAATTTTCAACAGATTTCAAGAAATTCTCAAATGTTTCACTATTCAAAAAGTTTGCAAGTGCGTCTGATATTCTTCTGATGAATATAACAAGTCCTTCTCCGACCGTTTCTGCAAATGGCTCTAAGTGTTTCCAGAACTCCTGCAAATTATTTCTAAGAGAATCCCAGTCAACTTTGTTATTAAAGTCAATAAATACCTGTAATAAGTCTGGTAGTCCTTTTTCAAGTGTCCATTTTCCTAAAGGAAGTAAAACCATTGTGTAGAAGTCTGTTAAAACACCAGATACCTTATCAAACACAGGCACAAGTGACTCTGTAAACTGCTCTATTTTTTCAAGCAAAGGTGCAAAGTTTAATTTTTCAGACCATTTTACTGTAGCTTCTGCCGCCTTATGAATATTGGAAACAATAACACCTATAATATCTCTGATGTTTTCTAAGATATGTAGGCCTGTGTTATTTTTGTCCCATGCCTTACGGAAATTATCTGCAAGGTTAGATACAGATTGTCCGATATCTCCTACAACGTGAAGAATATTGTTAAAAATATCTAAGGTTTCTGGCTGTTGCCATACTTCTAAGAAATCTTTTCCTATAGATTTTGCAAGTTTTCCAATGTTTCTTAATGCTTTTTTCCATGAATCAAATACATAGCTACCGCTTGTATCCCATGATTTTTTCAAAGGGTCAAACAGTTGATTGAATATGTCTTTTATTTTGTCAGCTAAGTCAATGTATTTCTGCTCAACCTCTTCTGTATCAAACATATCTTTAGGGTTTGTGGCATTTGCTCCACTATCTTCATTCAATATGTTCAATTCATCAATACCAAGTGTTTTAGCCGCCTTGCTTGCTTTTTTTAAGCTTTCTGCGTAATTATCCGTAAGGACAGTGGCTTTTATCCATGTGCCACTTCCAGTCAGTGCAGATATAAGTTGATTAATCGCATTTATGGCAGATATACAAGTCTGTATTACTACATTGATAGCTGGCGCAAAAGCATTAAGGGCAGGACTTACCGCCGCCGCAAAGCTGTTGCCTAACTGTGTAAGGCTATTAATCAGTAATGACATGCTTGCATTTGTCTTGTCAGAGTATTGAGCAATGTTCTTAAAGCCATTAATTACGCCGTTGATAACGCCTCTTAATGCCATTCTGGTAATCATCAGTTTAAGCATTTTGGAAGTTTTAAGTAGGCTCTTAGCTAATCCTGCATTTGTAAGATTAAATCCATTTAAAGCCGATTTTGCTTTTTTTGTAGGTGCTACTATTGACAGCATTCTCTTAGCAAGGTTATTGAGTTTTTTGTTCAGTCCGTTTAATGAAGAATACACAGAAGAAACTGCTTTTTTCATACCATTAACACTGTCTTGGAATCCTTTTGTGTTTAGCTTGTAGCCACCAGATAAGGACAGTTCTTTCTGTTTCTGAATCAGCTTGTCATATTCAGATTGTAATGCTCTTAATTCTAACTGTTTCTTCTTAAAATCAAGGCTTGCGCCGTAAAACTGCATTGACTGTGATTTCTTGTTAATAGAATCAACCACATCACTGTACTGTTTTTTGATTTTCTCAATCTGTTTTTGCAATTTAACCATGCTATCTGTCGGTACGGTTATCTTAAACTTTGAAAGTTTTTCTCCAAGTGAAGTTACCTGTCTGGTTACTTCATTCAGCTTCGGCACTTTCAAATCCAACTGACCTTTAGAACGTGCTTCTTCAACCTTTGCTTCGTACACATCAAGAGTCTTTGTAAGCTGTTCAATCTCATAGGTCATACTCTGCATACGCTGCGTATTCATGTTGACACCTAAGTCAGATAGCTTCTCCTGTTTATTTAACAGGGTAATGAGCTTTTTATTCAGTTCATCGACCCACTTTTCCATTTCGTAAAAATTCCCGGAAAATTCCAAAGGCTTAACGTTCTTTAGAACATCGGAAAAAGTGGTCGCTTCTGTGGTAGTATCTTTTAGATAAGCATTCCATCTTGCCGTATTATCTGCCATTTCTTTTGACAAATCAGCAACACTGGACATACTTTCTCTAACCTTTTCGTATGCTGATGAATCAACCGTATTCTTAGGCATTACTGCTCTCTGTGCCAATTTCAGAAGTTCTTCTTGACTTTGTAATGGCGTAGCATTTTGCATTTGCTGTTTTTTGATCAAATCCAAAGCATTCTGCGCTTCTTTGATTTTAACAACGAGACGTTCAATGCTCTTGACCTGTTTATCTGCACTACTGGTAGCCATGATACGCTGTAACTGGTTCTGCGCATTCATAAGCTGTTTTTCATACTTATTAGTTTCTGCTGTAATTTTTGAAAAATCAACATTTGGAGTAAGTCCAGAAAACTTTTTATTCATTTCCTCTACTATACTGGAAATGTTTTTTTTCGCCTGTTCTGCTGGCTTCTGAATATTCTGTACTGCTTTTCCAGCTTTTCCCATAGCCTGTGCAGTCTTAGCCTGTGCGTTCTGTGCAGATTTGGCAATACCGTTCATGGATGCACTAGACACTTTTGCCGCATCTGCAAATGCTTTGAATGCATCTTGATTTTGTATTGAACCCAGTTTCTTATCAAGTTCTCCCAATTTTACACACAGCTTATCAATCGCATTTGCCGCCGCTCTTGCACTTGCTTTTATTTTAATGTCCAGTGAATCTATTTCTGCCATACCGCACCTACTTTCAACTTTTAAAGTGAGTGGCTATCTTCGATTGATAGCCAGTGAAAAAGGGCAGTAGACTATGACCTCTACCGCCCCTGTTTTATCTTTTTAGATATTCTCTTGTTACTTTTCCTGCCTTGCAATCTACCGTGATTCCTACACGTTTTTGGAAAACTCCGATTGCATTAGCTGTATCATTCCCTAATATTCCATCAATATTGCTCTTGCCTTTTGCATTTGTGGCAGACAGGCACTTATGATAGATAAGTTCCGTCTGTAGCCATTTCACATCATCCCCACGCATACAGGGGAATTTCTTATACAATGTACGTGCAGGCTCTGCATATGGGTTGTTGTGCGTGTCGTAGGCGGTCTGCAATTCGTTTAATTCACTATACCATATATTCATATCTACGTTGCCATTAATGCCATTTACAACGCCTTCAGACGTGTATTGCCAGCCTACCATATTTTCAATCTGTGGCTGGTACTTCAAGTCCATGTTTCCCTTATTCTTTCCATATGCTGCAATCCACATAGGATATTTCACACCGCCATATGGCTTGATGTAGGAATTGTAGAAAGACTTTCCAGTATACACACCGAATGCAAGCCCATAACTTCTGATAACATCACCGTAAGCGTTGATAATATCAATCAGCTTGCTTCCCAGTACTTTCTGACAGTTATCTTCCACATCCAGCCATACCATTGTCTCACGACCATTAAGCACTTCTGCTACTTTCTTTGCATCATTTCTAGCCTTTGTAACTGTGGTCGCATAGCTGTAGTTGTAAACGCCCTGTACAGTTATTCCATTGGCTTTACAGCCTGACCAGTTTGCTTCAAACTGCTTATCACGGTTCAAGTCCTTACGGATGATTTTAAGGATGGCAAACCGGATGCCGCCTTCCTTGACTTTTGCCCAGTCAATAGTGCCTTGATATGCCGATACGTCTATACCGATATAACTCATTTTTTATCAGCTTCTTTCTTTTTGTGATTCAATTCAAAATTAACTCTCATGGCTTCCAATTTTGCCACAAACAGCTCTCTCTGTCTGTCCATTTCTTCTTCCGATAATGGCTTATTCTTTTCTTCAAGTTCTTTCATTATGGGCTTATCAATGTAACTGCTACGTGCTTTTCTGCCGTTCAAGCAATGGTCAATAGCAACCGTAAGGGCAGATATGCCATAAGAGCCAAAAATAGCCCATGCATCATTATCTTTTTTCTGATTTTCCAGCCTGTATGCCTTTGCATATGGCTGTAGATCAGCAGGGCAAGACCAGTCTATATCATGTACCGTGAGTCCATACCCCTTAGTGACCAGTAGCCAATAAGGACGTATTTCCTCACAGTATAATTTCCATGTTAATTCTCGGCTTTCTTCTTGTTGTCCGAGTTCGCCTGTGCTTTCTCTACTTCTTTCTCGAACATCTTCTTTAAAAAACCATTATCTGTTAATTCTTCCTGCAATTCTGTAAAAAAGTCTGTGATATCTACATCACCAGTATCTACATAATCACCGACCAGGGAAAAAACTTTATTCTTCGCTTCTTCGTAGCCGTCATTTGTGTCCAGATTGTAGCCAAACTCATCAGAATGGAATTTCTGCAAGCCTACCAGAACCATTTCAGGTACAAATAAAAGCATATTCTCAATCTGTTCCAGATTTTCTTCTGCATCCTGCTTCATATTTACAGTCATTTTTGCAACTCTGGAAAGTAATCTTGATTTCAGTGTTGGTTCATATCCAAATTTAATTGTGTATTCTTTATCATTTACTTTGATTGTTAACATATCTATTCCCTTTCCCTTACTATTAGTAAGAAAGGGGGCAGTCCTAAGACCGCCCCTGTTTTTTTAATCTAACTTAGGTAAACTCTACCTTCGTTTCCATTCCCTTGTATTCCTCGATTGTAAGGTTCATTTCAAGGGTAAGCAGCTCATTCTGTGCGAACTCTGGTGCAGGAATGGCTGTAGGCGGCTGTGCCACAACAAAGAAAGCCTTTTCAAACTTAGGAATAATGGTCTCAAACCACATTCTCTTACCACCTGTCAGCGCTGTGTAAGTAGATATTACCGTTTCCCACTGTGTAAGTGTTTCCGTTGTAAAGTTAATAGTAACTGTGAATGAACCGCCTGTATCACCACGCCCCTGAATGTATCTGGAAACCAAATCTTCCAGTGCAGATGCATCAATCTGTTCATTCTCGATCGTGATACCGCCGATAGCATTAATTCTGTCCAACTGGGTAAATGTATTTGGTTTTGTTCCTGCTGTATCTTCTACGCCATAACCAAACGTAATACCCAGACTGGATAAGCCAGCTATAGTTGCCGCCATATATACCGTCCTTTCTACCGCTAATTAATGCGGTCAGTGACACACCCTGTTGTGTGCCAGTTAATAGTTATTGTAACGGATCCATAGAGCCGAATAATCGGCTTGACCTAAATGTTGCCGTTCTGATTTTATTGGTTATCGTATAAACAGGATTGCTTACCTCAAACCTTTTCCATTTAAAAAAGTTGATAGCCGTTGCGGTCATATCAACTAATTCTGCCCTGTCTTCTGCTTTTTCGCCTTGATAGTTAATGGTAATCTGAAATGTTGTTCTTACAGCGTTTATCCGATCACCTGTTAAATCCTGTCCTGCTTCTGTAGCACCTATCTGTCTCATCAGCACTGTCGGAAATTTTGGTGTTCCTGTGACTGCTTCATCCTGCGTCAAGTAAAGGTTCTTATATTTGCTTCCATATGCCAGCTTCATTTCATGAGAAAACATTTTGAATAACTGGTCTTGCAATCGTAAAGCCCATGAATTATCAATCAACGGTGAACACCTCCTTTGCAGTTTCCACTATCAAGTCTCTAAGTTCATTAGCCGTGTAGTACATGAATGGTCTGCTAGGCATACCCTCCGTAAACCACCATTGACCGTTATCGTCACGGTAAAACCATCCGTAACGTCCGTCTGCCAACTGTCTTATGGTCTTACCGCTTGCATACTCCCATGTAACACCTTCTGGAAGTTTGCCTGGATAAGGGCTTTGTTGTCCGACAATTCCTGTTCCGAAACAAACAAACACGGCATGAGAGCTGTCAGCTACTACAGAAAAAATAGCACCGCCTTTTACACTTCCAACATATTCTGAATGAATACTTTGTATCAATTCTCCAGTGAATACCGCATCAAGGTCTGCAACTTTCACTCTGGCAATCTCTACTCCCTTTTCAGCAAGTTTTTCAGCTAGTAGCCTACATTTATACTCTAACGAATTTTGATAGCTTCTAAGCTCTTTTATAGCGTTCTGTATGGATTTTTGTGATAATGTCATGGAGATAACTTTTTTTGCCATACGTCCACCTACTTAACAACTTTCTGTAACAGGAATAAATCTGCTGTCAGTCCCTCATCAGCTACGCCCTTAACAATGTAATCTGCGCTGTTCTCGTCTGGCAATCCATCATCATTCAGAACGATTTCCGATTTCTTCCATACGACATCACCGTTGTTGATAGGCAGATATCCTTTATCCGTAACAATCTGCACATAGGATGTGCTATCATCTATGCCGAATTGCTTCACTAATACTTCTGACAGCTTATTACTGATATTTGCATAGAACGTAACTGGTTCAGAGAATCCGCTTACTTCCTTTGTCTTTGGAATCGGATTGCCCTGTGAATCAAGATATGGAATGAAGTTTCCACTTGCGTCCGTATATCCCTCATACACGGGGTTTCCAAATTCGTCAGTTTCCTCAATGGTCACGGTCTGACCCTGCAAGGCGTATTTCATTTTCTGCTTATTAATGTCAAGCATTTTTTACCTGTTTGTAAATCTGATTTACGCCTGTGCTTGCCAATCCCGATACAATGCCGACTGCAATAGCATTCAGGACGTCATTTGCTGGAAAATCAGCAATTACATACATTCCAACTACTCCTAAGATGCCGCCTGCCACACCTACAATAATAGGAATGTAATTGTCCTTTACGCTTGAGATTGCTTTAGCCGCAAGACCAATCAAATAAGTAATCACTACGATTGCAACTACTGTTGATACTGATGTTATATCCATTTTAATCCTTACCTCCATTCTTTAAGTGAATTTCCTGTATTTCGTTATACATTTTGGTTACCATACCATTACCGCCCAATGCGTGATATGCGTTATACATTTCAACAAAATTGTCATACGCATAAGATGGTATTTCGCCGAGTTTCATATACTTATCGTGATATTCGATAAGCTGCACTCGCAAAAGTAACATTGTACCTTTACTATTAGCGTCTTTGTCTTTTTTCTGTTGCTTCAGAAGCCAAACTATATAACCAAGCAATATTGGTAACGCTATGGTGTAAGTCTGTAATAAAATTTCTTTCATTTTATATCTCCTGCAATTTAATATAGGCGCACCGCCCTCCACCTCTTACTGTGCGCCGCCTACGACCATCTTACTGATTCCAGTAAAAAAGTCATGCACAATCTTCTTTATAGGACTTTAACAAACGGATATACACCTACCAAAAGCGTGTCCCTATCTTTCCAGTTCCTGATTACCCCATTCTCTGTGTAAGATGCCATGTACGCTTCACCAGCCTGTGAACGGTCATAAACCGTTAAATTAATGATTATATCCTCAAATTTCTTTAAGTCCTCGTCAATCTGTTCCTGTGTATAAGACTTTGGGTACATCCGTCTGTTAATTACTTCATTTGTTGACTGCTTAATGAGAAGCTCTAACCGTGGGTTATCTTCCTTACGATCGAATACAGTAACATCAGATGTAATCCCTGTGTCAGGGTCTGTGACTTCTTCTATATGAAATTGTCCTAATCTGATTTTTACTTTCTGTAAAGTACTGTATTCTTCCATACGGACTCCTTATAAGTTCATCAATTCAATAAGCATTTTCTTTAAATCTGCACCGCTAAAGGAATCGGCATTTTCAATTCCTTTTTCTCCTGCTAACTTCTGCAAGTCTGCGGTGCTCATGCGGTTAATGTCTGTCTTTGTATATGGCTGTGTCGGCTGTTCGGTATCCTCCGAGATTTCCTCTCCCGGAAGATACCATTTGCCTTTATGCTTTACTTTGTATTCGTAAACCATATGGCACCTCCTAGTAGCACTTAATTACATAAGTGCTGTCCATTCTCTCATAAGACGGAAGTACAATTTCAGATACAGTTGTCTTTGTCTGAACTGGGTCTTCTGATACAGATACAGCAACCGCAACGCCTGTATTGACGATAGAAACATCAGCGGTAGATTTCCCCATAAGAGTTCTTTCTTCTGGTGTTGTACCGTACCATGTATTTCCTAATGCACCTCTAGGAATCAGAGTTGCGAAGCCATCTGGGTAAAACTTAGATGCCGTACCAGCTTCATTCTTGTACTGCTTAGAATAAACAATAATGCTGATACCCAGTTCATTAGAGAACACTTCCTTAACGCGGTTATCATTCATGAATACATTAGCTGTAGTATTCTGTGCAAGAATAGCACTCTTAATCTTTGCATTCTGTTTCAAGTAATCCATAGTCTTACGTGAAACAATCATGATTTCCGGTCTTTCTCCTGTGTTGGCTTCTACTGTATCAAGAGCAGTTGCAATATCGTCCATAGGGTCTGAATTTGTTGTATCATCCCACTTATCTGTTGACGTGGATAATGTAGCAAAGTTATTAGCAGAATATGTGCTATTCGGATCATAGTTGTAAGCATACGTTACGCCATTTGCCTGAATAGAGATTTTGGGATGTCCGTCCGATGGAGCAAGTAACTGCATAATCATACGCTCTGGAACAACGTTTGCTCCATCAATCAGAGTGTTTGCATCATCAAAGATTCTGCTTAATACCTCGCTTGCATATGGGTCTGTGCTGTCCTGTACACGCATAATTTCTTGCTCGTCAGCTTCTTTAATCAGCATGGATTCACGGAAGAATGCCATTTCTGTTTCTGTCAGCTTAAATCCCTCACGGCTTCTCAATGTTGATACTGCGTCAAAGTTGGACGGTGCAAGGGAAACGGGCAGTCCTTTAGAAGTTTTAATCCATTTCAGATCAAGTCCCATTTTCTTTTTAGCAGGGAATAATCCTGCACCTAAGTAAGCAATCTTGTTACTTGCCACTTCTGTATTAACAAGTGCGATTGCTCTAGCGTTATACGCATCTCTAATGTTCATTATTTCCTCACTTTCTACCGATAATTTTTACGGTTAGTGGCTACGAACAATACGTAGTCAGTCATAAGTTATTCAAATACGATTAATGGCAACGCTGTCTTAACTGCCTGTGCAATTGTAATGCTTGCGTTTTCGTTTGCATTTGCTGTATTTACTACTCCGAATGCTTTTAAGATAGTGCCATTAGGGTTGCTGTCGTACACATCATTCACCAAAATTCCAACTGGTGCTGTTGCGTTATCAACTTTTCCGTCTGCCGCAATCGGGTTTCCTGCCTTGCATACGCCATTTGTAAATGCATCATCATGAAGAGTAATTTCCTCAAATAATTCGCCACCCAATTTACGCTTCAAAATTTCTTTCTGTGTAGTAACACTAGATTCAGAAAATTTCATTCTTTCTTACCTCCTTATGATAAATAACTGTCTACAATAGACTTTGCAGCTTCATTTGTTCCTGCTAAAGCCTTTCCGATAGATTCAGCCGTTTTTTCGGCTTCTGTCTTTTCTTTATTACCGCCAGCAGTACCGCCGCCTGGATTAGTAGAATTGTTTGCAATCTCCTGTTCCTTTGCCTGTGCCGCCGCAGTTTCTTTGTCAGAAATAATTTTTCCAAGAGTATCATAATCCATAGTGCCGTCATCCTTAATAATCTGCGCCGCCTGTTCAGCAGTTACATTGAATTTGGTAGCGGCATTGCTGCGTTGTGTTGCAATTGCCTGTGCCTTTTCCAGTTCTGCAATTCTTGCATTCGCTTTTTCAAGGTTTTTATTTGCCTGCTCGACTTCTGAAAGATTGCCAGCTTCCAATTCATCCAGCTTTTTCTGCAATTCATCCGCATTATCAGCCTTTGCCTTATACTGGTCTGCCTTATCTTTCTCCTTTTTGGTTTCGCCATTGACCTGATTCAGATAATTGCTTACCTGTTCGTCTGTAGGTTCTGCCACTCCGATAGCAATAAGATTCTGTTTTGCCTGTTCTCTTGTCATAAATTACCTCCGATTCACTACGCTTTTTTACGTTGGTTGCTCAACTTGTGATTTCTCCTATTTCACGCATAAGTGCAATATAAAATAAAAACAACTACCGATTATTCCTCGATAGTTGCCTTATTACCATTTGTTCCATTTGTCTGTGGTTTTTTCGTACTTGTAAATTTCCGCTGTGTCAGTAGCCATGAAAGAACTTCCAGTTCCTACGTAATGTGGAAGTTTATCAATGTCTTTTGAAAGTCCTTCGTAATTTCTTATGTTCCCATTACTTGACGTGCAAACGATACTTCCCATGTCTGGTACATCTTCGCCAGATCTGTAGTATTGTCCGTCTTGCTTTACTATGTATCCGTGTTTCAAAGTCTCGTATCCTTTCTTTATGCAGAACGTTTATCTGTTAGTTTAGCATTAGAATCTCCGATTGGAATTGCAACGCTAAAATCTGTTGCTGTAGATTCATCTACATAAATTCCTGTTAACCACTTTGTATTTTCCCCCTTGTAAACCTTTGTGTTTTTGATAAGTCCAGTATCAGCCTTTGACAACTGCACTGCAATTGTTGTACCATTATAGCTTCTCAAATAAACGTTATCAATTTCTATATACTCTGAATTCCCGACGTAAATTGTGCCGCAGTCGTATAAACTTACATTCTTAATCTCTGCATATTTCTTTTTTGCTCCATCCACAATATAAATAGGCATTGATGTTACATTCTTTATAGATACATTGGTCAGATATAGGAATGCAATGTACGGAATATAAATACCTTTTGTGCATCCTTCAATATTAATCTCATTAACTTTTAAATTTCTGTTCTCATTGGAATTTACACAAATAGCATAGAAAGCTGTATTTGAAAAGGAAGTATTAATTATTTCCATTCTTCCTTTTCCATTAGCAAATACACCATTACCGCCTCTTATGTTTCTTCCACTGTTTGTAGCGGAATCGTTCTGAACAGTCTTATCAATAGTGCATCCGTCCAATTTTACTCCATTTACATCCGTATAAAAACCATAGTTGTTATTATTTAATGCCCTACAGTTTCGAAAAGTTATATTCATGTCATAATCGATTGGAACACCAAAATATGCCGTAAATCCAAGCAGTTCTGCACTATAGCCACCACCAGCGTTAAATCCATCTGCATTACCGTTTTCGTAAGATAAACAGTTTTCAAAAATAACATCATGGCATACAGAAGCAGAAAAGCCAACATCTTCATTATTGTGAGATGTGCAGTTTCGGATAATAATATTGTTGCTACATCTGTCTGCATATTTGTCATATTCCCAATCAGTTGTAAAAATAGGTAATCCCATTACCGTTAGACCATTATCGATCACTGTTTCCGATATATCACAGTTTTCTACAACAATGTTTTTTGAATTATAAATTTTTATACCATCACAAAGCGCATTTTTTACATTTATATTTTCAATACTGCTATTGCAGATTCTTCGGAAATAGATACCATTACCATCATTGTCCTGTGTGTTTTTAGTTTGCGTCAAGCCGATTGCAGATCCATTGCAATCAATTGTATTGTTTCCACCACCAATTACATGTACATTGTATAAAGGTTCTCTAGTGGCTACTGATTTTCCAAAAACAAATACATTCATAGACTCTTTAGTTGAAAAAATAGTCTTTGTGAATTTTACATCACACAAAATTTCCAAAGTAATGTTAGATCGATTAATTGTGATCGTATTCGAAAGTAACATTGCTTTTCCTGTATTTGGGAATAGAAGCGTTACAGGAGTCGATAAATCATTTACAGCTTTAACAATCGCGTTAAGATTTTCATAATCATCTGTAACGCCATCAATTTTGCAATTTGCAATTTGATTATCCATTACATTAATTACTATATCTTTTGGAGTAGGAAATGTGATTTTCTGTGTACTTCCGTCATTCATTGTGAATATGATCGAGGAACCACTAACAGATGCACTTGCAACACCAGACGTAAGCCCCTTTATATCTTTATTCAGTTTTCCAAAAACCTGTTCTGGTGTCATTCTTCTTCTCCTTTATTTTGGATATTTTCCATAACTTCCTGTGCTTTCTTTTCTTCTGCTTTGACATTATCAATGGTTTTCCATAATACATCAAAGTACGGTTTAGAAACTAAATAAGTTTTTTCCGCATCTCCCCAAAGTCCAACTGTTTTTACAGCAACAAGTGGGTGTATTCCTGCCTGCAATAACTGATACAGTGTCTGTGCCTTAGTATACATGTTATCCTGTGGGCTATGGTTTATTTGTACTTCAAAATCCCTCATAGAAAGATTCAAATCATGGTCTTTTATGCGGATAACATTTAAAACCAGCTTTGCAAGGCGTTTTTCTGCTGTTTTTACAAGCGGGTCTTTTAGCTTCGCTCTGGATTTTGAAAAATCCCATCCGTTTCTAAGTTGCACCGCCCCTTGTGTATCGCCGCCTGTATTGCTCTGTTTATTTGGAATTGCCAAAATAGATAAGGCATTATCAATCAAATCTTCTTTAGCAACTTGACATTGCGTCTGGTTCAATTCCTGCGTCATTACATCTACATCACTCTTGTTATCCTTGTTAATGGATTTTACTACAAGAGCGTGGTTCATTTTCATTTTTTTAAATTCTTCTTCGTCTATCTCGCAATTGACAAATTTGATCCACGCCTGTACAAACTGCTCTATGCCGTCCATTCGGTTAGACTGCATATTGTTTACTGCGTCCATTATGTCTATTACCAATTCAATATCTGATAATCTGGATGGGTTATTGGGATATTCCACGATAGGAATACTGCCAAAAGCGTGTACTTTCCAGTCCTTTACATTGCTATTTACAATCTTGCATTCATGAGAATCTGTGTAGCATTGCTTATACCAGTTTCCGTCTACATCTTTTAATTCCTGAACTGCAAGAATTGGTTCTCTCGTTGAGCGGTTGTAAATAATAAAAGTATTCATAGGGCTTGGGGCTACAATTCTGAACGGTATATCTCCATTAGCAAACTGCACAGCTTTAAATGATGTTCCAGTTGCCGACTGCCATTCTCCAGCTTCTATATCTTTTTCCTGTTTATTAGCATCAACCAGATAATCATTTAATTCATCAACTGCATTGTTGGTTTTATCATCATCCTTTCGACTGATATACTGGACAGGCTCGCCATATGTCTGACCGACCTTAAACTGCACCCATTCGTAAGCGTGGTTCTCGCAAATTTTATTGATAATATCCTCGTTGGATATCTTTACACGGTATCTGATAGGCTGGTCACCTTTGTAATAATTCCAAAGGTACTCTATAGCCATTTTGTTGAAATAAAAGGCTCCGATGCACTGACCAATGACTTTTACAATGTTGTCTGCTGTGATAGTCTCAACATCTGTATATGCAATTTTTCGACCATAACATCCCTTGACCAGCTCTTGAAAAGTCCTGTTGTTCATTGCTTCTCCTTATACAAAACAAACGCCGCTTGAAGTGGCTCTTTGTGGTAATCTCTTTGCTTCTGTCTCTCCTGTGTCATAGTGGTATATGATTCTCTTTTCACATTTGCGGCACTTACAGATTGTATTTGTCTGTGACCGCATATCATGCCTGCCTACCGTTCTATGACATATAGGGCAGTATATTGTTTTTGATTCTGTCAAAATAAATCCCCCCTTTTACGCATTAAAAAAGCACCGTCATGAAAACGGTGCCTTTTGAGAGAGGTGTGAAAACTTTCAGATAAACTTTTACAATTATATTGTAAAACATGTGTTATTAATTGAATAGATGAAATAATATGAAATTCCGCGAAATATCATGAAATTAAATACTGATATCCGTACATTGATTCAAATTTTGCAAGCGCATCATTCAATATCTGCTGTACCCTGCGAACAGAAGTAATATTCTCTAGTTTTATTTCTTTGTTTGGCTTATTATCAACAAATTTCTGATAAAGAACCTCATACATTTTTGCATCAGGGATATTTTCTATCTGGCGTAAAATTTTTGAACGTTGTGAAATAATAACACTTGTTTCTTTTTCAAGCTCCACTACTTTTACTACTGTATTTCCCATTTTATCTTTATCAGATGAACTTTTCACATTTACATCTTTAGGTGGTATCGTGGTAGAAGTAGCAATAGATCGTAGCTGTTCAATTTCCATTTTTCTGTTTTCTATCATTCTGTCAAATCTGACTATTTGGCTAAGATATTCTCTTGTCTGCATCCTTAATACCTCCTAAATGGATTGTGTGCCGCTTCTACTTTTGCTACCCTGTTTCCCTGTGTGATTCTTAAAGCAAAATTAGAGAAAACGTCTGGAACATCATCCAACTGTTTCTTTCCAGATACCGAATATTGCTTTAATAATGACATCATTACCCCGTACGGTTCATTTGGCTTGTAAAGTGATGAATCCTTAAAAATCACATGCTGTAAAATCCAGTTAGAGCATTGGAAAATTCGTGCTTCCTTGTTAGTTTCTGTCGGTGTGTCAGTGATATTGCATATCCATCCTTTAGCTTCCACACGCTTATTTACTTCCATTGCCACCCTGTCTCCGCCTGCGTTTCTTTCAAACTCGCATTCCTGCACTTCATTATTCACAAGAACATTTGCGGCATTCTCATATTGTAACTCATAATCTGCTGTATTGTCGCACACGCAATCTATGCAATAATAATCTTCCCCATACTTTTGCAATACTGGTAGAACGAAAAAGTCTGTACCTTTTCCTTTTGTATCACATTGCGCAGTAATAATCTCTGGCGTACCATGTGGGAGATTGAAATATCTGCGAATTTTATCTTCTGGAAATAGCAATCCCTCACGTTCAATCGGCTCTTGCTTGTATAGGCACTTATAAGATATTTCATCCATTAGCAGTTGCTGGTCTGCAAAAAATTCCTTGGTGAATCCGCTAAACTCATAATCAAAATTGCTCTCTCCTGTCACTGGGTCTATATCAGGAACTGCAATGACTTTCACCCTTTTATTTCCAGCATACATATTCTGAATACGTCCTATAACGTCATGTACGCTCCACCTCGTAGCAATATGGATTTCCTTACAGTTCTTACCGTCTGTATCTTGAATCTTTCTCTGACGTGCATCTACAGCGTATTTATCCCATAACTTATCCAGTATTGCAGGGTTCATAGCTTCTTCAATACCGCCTATCATATCATCAACAAGTAGAAACTTTGAAGCTCTTACTTTACCAGCATTTTTACTGCCTACTGACGTACACTGTACGCTTGGAAAAGGTTTGTATTTCCCAACATTGAATTGTTCCATTTTTGCGTTTGTTCCAGTAACTTTCAAATTTGGAAATATTTCTCCCCATGTGTACTCGTCCGTATTTGTAACAATGTCATAAACACCGTCATAATACATTCTTGTAATGTCACCGCTGTGAGAATAAAACAAGTTAAAGTCTTTAGGAAACCAGCCAATAACCGCAGAATTAAAAAATTTTTCAATCGTGGTTTTTCCTGCTCCTGGTATTAAGCTGATGCACAAAATATCATACTTATCATAGATCATGCCCTGTAATGCATCCATAAGCCCTATTTTTATTAATTGCTTGCGCCTTGGCATATAAAACCGTTCTTTTGGTTCTCTGTTTTTTTCAATATATCTAAAATAACTGTCTACCACTTTATTCTGTGCTTCCAGAAGTATTACGTCATAAAATTTGTCGATAAGTTCATACTTTGTCTTATTGGCAAAAGCATATTTTTCCAAATCCCAAATCGTGCCGCCTGCATTTTTTACACAGAATTGCTCTATAATCTCTTTTGCACGTTTTGTTATCTGCAATCCGTATGGAATGTCTTTTTCTGTCTTGATCGCAACTGTGGAAGCATCAACATATGCATTTATGACCTGTTCATCAATCCCATGCACCTGTATGTAATTTTCATAGTTTTTTATGGCATTCTGTAATTCTAAAGACAAAAAAGACACCTCCGCATAGCAGAAGTGCCTTGACCTCTGCCTATAACTGTTTTAGGTTAGCGACTAACTCCATTTGTTAGCCGGTAATATATTTATTCGCATTCTAAAAGTCTGTCTTTTAGAAACTGCTCCAATACGCTAAAGTCTTTTGGCTTTTCAATTCATTTTCTTGCAAGTTCTGCAACTATTGTTTCCATTTCTTCTTTCACTCCTTGATAGGCAATTTTCATTCCAAATTTCATTTTGTCCATTTGTTTCCCTTTCCGCTGATAATCAGCAACTAAGCATTTACTAATTTAGCTACATGCCTTGTCATTACAATTGTTGTCCCATTTTCATCTTTTGTACTAACACAAACACATTTGTCATCATTGCTTATCATATCTGTAAGTCTAATTTTTGTTTCATCATCTTTAAAATTGTAGCATTTTCGCATTTCTTCAATGCAATTGTTCATTTCTGATATTTTCATAACTTTGCCCCCCATAAATTTTTGCAACTACGTGTTCTTTTGCAAAATCTTTTTTATCTTCATCATAAATAGCTGAACCGTTTTTATCAGTTTTCAGTTTATCAAATTCGCAAGTAACCTTTATTCCATCCTTGTTACTGCATTCTGCGCGATAATCAATGACACATACTCTCTTCTGCCATTTTCCATTGGCATAAATCTTTGTGTAACCGCCAGCTCTTGTTTTAATGATTATTTTACTTCTTGTTTTCTTCATTTATACACAACACCTTATCTTAATTTTTTATTCATTCTTTCCACCGTCCATTAAAACAACATGTGTTACTTTCCCAGTTTTTGTTACTTGGTCTACTTCCAGTTTTGTCTGAATCTTGTCAATATGCATATCAATATTTGTCATATGCCTAATTTGCTTATCCCCGACACACAAACTTGTGCTGCCGTCCTCATACTGTAAAAGTAATAATTTAATCTTTTTGCTTTCCTGCATTTTTGATTTTATCGTTATATCTCTGATAATCACAAGCAAAATAACCGCTATCCAATAGCACGCATATGCTGTTTTGCCTAACAAAATATAAAAAATTGCTCCTATTGCGCAAGCCACAAAACAAATAGCAATTATTCTGGCATATTCAATTAATGTCTCTGCTAAAATTTTAAATATTCTTTTCATTCTCAACACCTCTCTCAATCGGTTCTTGATTATATTGGCATGACCATTCTGGAAATTCGGCTGTTTTTATCTTATCAGGCTGAATATTCGGAACGCTAAAATAATCTAAAATTTCTCTTGAAATATCTATTCCAAAATTTATCATCGCTTCTTTAGATGGCGGTTGATAATCTGACAAGGGATTGTCAATGTTCTTCATTACTCATAAACCTCTCAAAATCTTTCATACATTCAGGGCACAAGTCGTATGTAACATTTAAAACACCATTCTTTGTAATGGAATTTCCACACAGTATTCCTTTTTTAATTTCTGCACCGCACCTATCGCAAGTGTGCCATTCTTTGCTATGTTTCATAATTTTCTCTCATTCTTCGACAGTCTCAAATCAATTGTCGCGCCACATTCGCATTTTATTTTTGTGCCAAATATAATTTCTTCATGATACTTTCCACAGTTTGAACACGTAAAGTCAACACTGTAAAGTCTGTTTTTTTTAGACATATATCCCATACAGCCAAGTGGCTCTGCTACTATCGTTTCTTTCATTCTTCCACCTTTCTGTGCGGATTAAAAAATTCTTTGTCCTGTCCGATTCCAAGATGTTCTCTCAACGCGAAATTAGTTATCTGCTCTCGATTAAAAGAATTGCTAACAATATAATTTGCTAACTCCCCATCTTTCCATCCGTCCGTACTTGTCATAGAATCATAAATCTGTTTATATTCTCCGTTCAGTTTGCCAAATTCAAACCATCCCAAGTCAAGTGTTACTCCGTAATCATAAAATCCCCTGTCAGACCACTTTTTGACATAATACATTAACTGCTTATATGAGAATCCAAGCCTTTCAAAAATATTTCCAATAGTTCTTATGCTCAATTCACGGTCACTCAAACGCAATTTTCTTTTCTGTTCATTCACGCAAGCTCTAAAAAATATTTCTTCTAATGGTTTCATTCTTCCACCAGCTTTCTACCGCACATTGGGCAATAATTGATATCAAAATATCCGGCTGCGCTACATCCTTTATAAATCACAATTCCCGGAACTTCATCATCCCTGTTTCTCATAACCTGCGCTTCCGTCAAGTCTGTTTCTTTGGCACATTTATTTATTTTGATTTCTTTTCCGTAAATTATAAATGGATTGTTTTTATACGAGCAAAATTCACACATATCACACCTCAATACCATATTCACTAAAATAGTTTGCAATATTTTCTGGGATTTCTACACCCATTTCCTTTGCTTTTTTAAGTGATTCTATTTCTTCATCAGTTGGTGCATTTGCAAGTCTGAACCATTCGTCTGCGTCAATCATCCTATTTTTCAAAGCATTATCAAAATCTGTTACGTCATAGTGTGCTTTAATGCATTTATCTTTAGGATAAACAACATGTGTTTTTGTATCTCCAGTACATGTGCAATCCAATCCAGAACTTAATTTTCCACATCTTTCTTTAAATTCGCATGTATCGCACTCTGTATCTTTTTCAACATATTTCTTTGGTTTGTATTCCTTAAAATCCTTACATTCAAAATCTAAATCTGTATCATTTCCCTTTTCACAATCATAAATTGGATGTTCGTTTCCTGTTTCTTCGTCAAAAATATAATCCTCATAACAGTATTTGCAAATTGAACAATCTTTCACGTCACTCTCTCCTATCTGTGCAGTTTCCGTAGGCGGTTCGGACTCCAAACAACACCTACGGTACTTGCTTATTCCTTTGGGTAGTATTCGAACCCACGCCCGACAAATTAATGTCTGCTCTAGCCTACGAGCTTCCAAAGAAATGGGAATTGCCAATATCTCATCAAAAATACTTTCTAGAATTTTCTTTTCTCAATATTGACTTTAAAGGCGTATCCCTCAACGCACGCTTAGGTGTGAGAGGACTCGAACCTCTACCATGATGCTAGCGCTCTGTCATCTAAGTTGCTGGCTTCAACAGATTATCTACAGCAATAACGTCTACCAATTCGTCAACACCTAACGCCGTTCTATTATTTTACATCCTCAAACAAGCAGTAGTTGGATGCATCAGAATGGCAGGAATCGAACCTGCGACCGCCTGTATATAAGACAGGTGCTCTAACCGACTGCGCTACATTCTGCTGCGTTAGGTTCCAGTTTTTTACTTGCTCCACACCTAACTAATTGCAAGGTTGTGTTAGTCAGAGGTTTACCAAAACCACTCTAGGGGATTCATTTGCCGCAAAACTGCGCATTTTCACGGTTTACAAAGAATCAGCAATAACATTACATGATTATAAAATTGTACACAAAACGAACTGAAATGATATTAACAATTCTCTGCACTTCTCATAAACTGCTACGCTGATGCACCAGCGAAAACTTCCAAAGTGCCACACTTGCTACCCACTGGCTATTGCTGTCACAGTGTCGCTTATCTCCGCAAGTGTAGTTTTTTAAGATACCTCAAAGCAAACTCTTGGTATCTCTTAGCAGATACGGCAATTACTGACAACTCGTGTTCTTGAATTACCGATAGTGGCAAGGTGGAATCGAACCACCGCATGGGAAACCTCTGCCCTGCTCTGCCTTTTAAGCTATTGCCACTAAGTAAAGGGGAATCCGACTATAACGGTCATATCTGCGTAAGCTATGGTTCGGGGTTTCACCAAGCGGTCAAGTGTTGTGTGATTTCACTCGACCGATATCAGTCGGACGGTCTCTCACCGCCCTTAACAGTAGTCCTAACTAGTGTAGAGGAGATTACATACCTATCTCGGAAGAAAAGGTATATGGTGTGTGCGTCCTGTCCAAAATGCTAAAAACAGGACAACAGTAACGGTAGGAGTCGAACCTACATAACCGTTTGAGTACGTTACCTAAATGATTTTCTGTATTCTTTTTGAAAGTCTTTGATAAACTCACAGTGATTGCAGTCCAGTATTACGTCATTATCACAAGGATATTTTGGACAATCAGCCGCTATATCTCCGTAGTGGCTACATTCACAGTTATCACAGTCAATACATAGATTGTTGCTGTGACATTCTGATATTTTAAGCATATTTATCCTCCAGATATTTTTTAAGTCTACCTTTCTGCCAATTCTATGTACTTGTCCAGATACCATTTACTTTTCTTGATATCTTCCAGTCCATTCTTACCATTGTGCCGCCACAAATATTTAAACGCATTACACAGGCAAAAACCCTTAGTTGCTTCTATGCCCTGTGTTTCTACCATTACGTCTATGCATTCGTACTGACCTGTTGCGTAGTGAGTTGGATGGTTTACATTGTCTGTGTTCTGTGAGTCCTTTATCATTTCAAATCCATTGTTCATAACGCACCACCTAATTTCGCATAATCTCCTGTATAGTTCCATAATTGGACTTCTCTACAGACAGCACCGCACTTTTCGCATTGTACAAACTGTGTCCATGTCATATCGGCATGTATCGCATTATCAATCCACGGTTTTGCCGTTCCCTTTGATATTGGTCTGATTAATGCGCTGCCGCAATTTTCACAGGTCATTACCAGTGAACTATGTTTTCTGTCAAGCAGATACCGTGATGCAATTTTCAATTTTGTAAGAAAGTTATTTTTCCGCATTTTCTCTCTTCTCCCTGTGTTCAAATTGGCATTCCAGCATCTTTGATATGTTCTGTCGGTCACATTTGATGCCGTGCCCCTGTCGGAACAACTCACATTCTAAGACTTGACCGCATCTGGAACACTCGTCTGTGATTTGCTTGCCGAAGATTAACATGGCTATGACTCCTTTTTTATTTTTGAAAAATTTTTTAAAATAGGGTGTCTGGATAATTAATATCTGCGTGTTGGATAAGGGCTTTTTGTTTATCGGGTGGCTTTGCTGACTTAGTAGGGGCTGTCTCGTCCGTTCTTCCGACCCCCTCCCCCTGTCTGCCAGATCCATGGTATTAATCGAACATGCGTTAACTATTCGCAAAATATTAATTTTACGTACAGTTATAAATCACATTGCAACCGCCGAACCCCTTATAAATACTGCATTCTATCCGTTTTCCTTATCTTCCAGTACTGCATTGTTGTCCTGTATCTGTGCAATAGTGCCATTAATTGCATTAAGCTGCGGCAATTCTGCTGCCGTTTTGATCGCTCTTATAGTCTCTTTCTGTATCATGCGGCGTGGCTCATACAGTTTACCCAACTCATCCTCGTTGTTAGCTCTTAATGCATGACCCATAGTATCGTTACTAAGTCCGTTAGTATTTGAGTCCTGCATTTCTTCCTGTAATTTTTTCTTGACGTCAAAGCGCAGGCGACTTGACTCATCGTTGCGGTCTACATACCCATTGCCATAGTACTTAGTACATAACCCATTATTATTAATTATATATATATTATTACACTCCATATCTATATCATTTTGAGGTAACATAAATATATAACCGTTAGTACTATTAGCTTTATGCCATAGGTCTATAGTAAATCTATTAATGCCTGTTAGATTGCTAAACTGGTTATATTTAATAACTCCGCCATACCTTTTATTTAATTTTATAAATACATCTACTACATCCTCTACGGACTCTACGTCCCATGTCTTTAGTTTAGATTTGCAGTTATTAAATGTTGTCTCGTCTTTGCCCGGCTTAAATACATCTTTGTAGATATCCTGCCACATAGAGTCTATAATATCGGCTTTCCTTTTTTCTGGTGCGTTTTCCACGTCCAGACCTGTATACATGTCTTTAAACGTAATCTCTGTTAGCTCTGCTAGAGATAATACATCTATGCTCTTTCTGTCCATGTTTACACCTCCTAGAAAAAATAAAAAGCCCTTTAAACCAAATAGAAATACAAACACTGTATATTATAAATACAGCATAAGTAAAACGTATTTGCCTTAAAAGGCTTTTCCTTTGCATAAGCGGTTTACATAACCGCCTTATAAATCGTATCTTGTATAGCTCTCGTATGAGCTTATAAACATAATAAAGCAGATTACATAAAAATGCAATAAGTTTTTTACAAAATATTTATCCAGTTTTGCAAACGGTTAAATAAATGGCAAATGGAAATTTTAACCGATAAGAAGAATCTGTCTTTAAATCCAAATTTTAAAAACATTTTTGCTCTTAGCAGTAAAATTTTTGTTGTCTCGCGCGTATACGCGATATATATAACCTATACTAACCTTACCTAACCTATACTATACTACGTATACAAGCTGTATACAAAATGTATACAAAACGGTTAAATCGGTTAAATTATGGAAACTTACAGACTTAAAAAGGTGGTTTATCTGGTAGCTGTATGTCTGCTAAAGTCGGCTCTTGCTCTACAGGCTTAATAATACATGTCTTTCTTGCGTTTATCTCTTCCTGTAGTTTTAACAGTCTCATGCGGTTGTCTGTTTCCTCCTCTTCTGTCGGCATATGCTTATCAAGTGCCCTAGAATCAATTTTAATATCATTGTCGATAAAATTATCATTAAAACCATTTTCATTCATCCTAGGCGATTCTGTGACGTTTGAGAGGTATTCTGTATTGTTACGTAAACCATAATTAGCAAGCCTATCATCAATACAGCTATTTATAAACTCTGTTATAGTTTTATATCCGTGCTCTTTAGCTATATTATTAATATATTCCTTATCCCCTGTCTTACGTAATATAGTTATTCTATCATATTTCTCTTTTTGGTAATCATTGATATAGTTATAAACGACTTTCTTTTTATCCATAATCCAACCACTCCTTTATATAGTTATAAATTAGTTGTAACTATATGTTATTATAGCGTATATTCCCTTTAAATACAATGTTTTTGCATATAGTTATAACTTAGTTATAAATTAGTTATAACTATATATGCATGTTATATATGCATACTATGTATAATGCAAATAAAAAGCACCCTGTCGGATGCTTTAACTGATACCTTGCTTTACTCTTTCCATTTCCGCAATCATTCTTTTTATTCTCTTCTCATCCTTACTCAAAGCTTCAATTTGATTTTTTGTTGCTTTGAGCAGAATTTTGCTCACATTGCACTTGTTTTTAACCAGGCACATATTTTTTATTGCTTCATCCACCGTATCGCCACGGCTCAAAAGCTCATCCTTGCTGTGATGCCCCATGATATATGTAACATCACAGCCATCTATCGCAACTACTGTTATTTTCTGTGGTGTCGTTCCATGCCCTTTAAATAACTTGTAATAGTTTCCGTATAGTTCTATCACTGTTACCACTCCTAATTTTAAATTTTTATTGACTATTTAAGATAATTATAATACTATATATACATAGCTTTGCTATTGTGTAGCGCCCATGATGTGCTATGCAGTCGCCACAGTCTACGGTGTGACGTTGGATTGAAATAATACTTTTTGGAAATTGGTACAGAATATTCTGTACCTTTTTCTATTCCATGCATCCGTCTTTTAAAAATTTGAATCCG
>ERZ1026854.123-NODE-123-length-58699-cov-5.723484_pt1 | contig 58699 bp, 47 predicted proteins | sample MGYA00380157_ERZ1026854 | MGnify/ENA primary metagenome ERZ1026854 (study PRJEB33269, sample SAMEA4719793) | human gut metagenome | biome: human-associated habitat; feature: organic feature; material: feces | place: Cameroon | collected 2013-10 ...
TGAATATGGCGAGATAGCTCAGTTGGCTAGAGCACACGGTTCATACCCGTGGTGTCGAGGGTTCGAATCCCCCTCTCGCTACTTCATCCTCTGCAAAAGCAGAGGATTTTTTTTTACGCTTTATAGTATAATACGAACAACAATTTTTTTGTATATGCAACAGAAAATTTTGCATCTAGGAATTTTTTTGGATTTGTTGTATGATATAGGTTGCTTAATAAATCAATAGAAAGGGGACACCAGACCGTGGCAAAGAAGATGCTTTTTGTCTTTAATCCAAAAGCAGGAAAAGGCAGGATCAAGATGCATTTACTGGACATCGTGGATGTATTCAGCAGTCATGATTATGAGATTATTATTCGGGCAACACAGGCACCGAAGGATGCATATGAAAAGGCGAAGGAATATGCAGATTCAGTTGATCTGATCGTATGCAGCGGAGGTGATGGTACATTGGATGAGGTAGTTACTGGAATTACAGAGAAGAACAGTAATGTGCCTATCGGTTATATACCGGCAGGAAGTACCAATGATTTTGCAAACAGTCTGTTTATGCCCAAAAGCATGCTAAAGGCTGCAGAGATGATCATGAAAGAAGAACTGTATCATTGTGATATAGGTCGCTTCAATAACAAGACGTTTGCATATGTAGCTGCATTTGGACTGTTTACGGATGTTTCTTATGAAACAGACCAGGATCTGAAGAACGTTCTTGGACATGTGGCATACATCCTTGAAGGTGTAAAACGCCTTTTTGATATCAAATCCTATCATATGAGAGTAACTTCTGAGGAGATTCAGGTAGAAGACGATTTTATTGTAGGAATGATAACGAATTCCAGATCTGTAGGAGGATTCAAGAATCTTACAGGTAAGAATGTAGATATGAATGACGGACTTTTTGAAGTGACGCTGATCAAACATCCTAAAAATCCGATCCAGCTGCAGGAAATTATGAGTGCGCTGGTAATAGCGGAAGATAATACGGACATGATCTATTCTTTCAAGACAAAGAAAATAACGATAGAAACAGAGGAAGAGGTGCCGTGGACACTGGACGGAGAGTTTGGTGGGGATCACAAATATGTGGAGATCGAAAATCGACATAAGGCACTGAATCTTTATTTAAAAAGCACCAAGAATTAATCAGACACACATAGAAGAAAAAAGTTGCTGTGAACGGAGTGAACAGTAACGAAATTAAAGGAGATTAAGATGTCAGACTACGTGAATGTAACAGAAATTTTCGGATGTGATGTATTTAATGATGCTGTCATGGAAGCGCGCCTTCCGAAGAAAGTATATAAAGAGCTGAAAAAGACAATCGAAGAGGGCAAGGAACTCTCTCTTGAGGTGGCAGATGTTGTAGCTCACGAGATGAAGGAATGGGCAATTGAAAAAGGTGCAACACACTACAGCCACTGGTTTCAGCCACTGACAGGTGTGACTGCAGAAAAACATGATGCATTTATCACCGCACCAAAAGAAAACGGAAAGGTTCTGATGAGCTTTTCAGGTAAAGAATTGATCAAGGGTGAATCTGATGCTTCTTCCTTCCCGTCAGGCGGACTTCGTGCAACATTCGAGGCAAGAGGATATACTGCATGGGACTGTACTTCACCGGCGTTTGTACGTCATGATGCTGCAGGCGGAACTTTGTGTATCCCGACAGCTTTCTGTTCCTATACTGGTGAGGCACTTGACCAGAAGACACCTCTCCTTCGTTCTATGGAAGCAATCAATACACAGTCTTTACGTCTCCTTCGTCTGTTCGGTAACACCACATCAAAGAGGGTAACACCGTCAGTCGGAGCAGAGCAGGAATACTTCCTTGTTGATAAAGAAAAATGGCTGCAGAGAAAGGATCTTACTTATACAGGAAGAACTTTGTTCGGTGCTATGCCGCCAAAAGGCCAGGAGATGGACGACCATTATCTTGGAACAATCCGTCAGAGAATCTCTGCATATATGAAAGAAGTAAATGAAGAGTGCTGGAAGCTTGGCGTGACAGCTAAAACACAGCATAATGAAGTAGCTCCGGCTCAGCATGAACTGGCACCGATCTATGCCCCGGCAAATATTGCAGCAGACCACAACCAGATCATGATGCGTATCCTCAAAAAAGTAGCCAGCCGTCATGGTATGAGATGTTTGCTCCATGAGAAACCGTTTGCTGGTGTGAATGGTTCCGGTAAGCACAATAACTGGTCTCTGACTACAGATGATGGAATCAATCTGCTCGATCCAGGCAAAACACCACATGAGAACATCCAGTTCCTGCTTGTTCTTACCTGTATGCTTAAAGCAGTAGATACACACGCAGATCTGCTTCGTGAGTCAGCCGCTGATGTTGGAAATGACCAGAGACTTGGCGGAAACGAAGCACCGCCGGCTATTATTTCTGTATTCCTTGGAGAACAGCTTGAAGATGTGCTGGATCAGCTGATCAGCACAGGAACAGCTACTCACAGTAAGAAGGGAACTATCCTGGAGACAGGTGTTAAAACTCTTCCGGATTTTATGAAGGATGCAACAGACCGTAACCGTACTTCACCATTTGCATTCACCGGAAACAAATTTGAATTCCGTATGGTAGGATCCAGAGATTCTATCTCTGAATGTAATGTTGTACTGAATACGATCGCAGCTGAAGCATTCAAAGAAGCATGCGACCGTCTTGAAGCAGCAGATGACTTTGACATGGCTGTACATGATCTGATCAAAGAATATGCGATTGAACATCAGCGCATCGTATTTAATGGAAACGGATATGCTCCTGAATGGGCAGAAGAGGCAGAGCACCGCGGACTTCCAAACCTGCCGTCTATGGTAGATGCAATTCCGGCTCTTACTACACCGAAGTCAGTTGAGCTGTTCGAAAAATTCCATGTATTTACAAAGACAGAACTTGAATCTCGTGCGGAGATCCAGTATGAGCTCTATGCAAAGGCTGTTAATATTGAAGCAAAGACAATGATCGACGTTGCAACAAAACAGATCATTCCGGCCGTTATCAAATACACAACTGTTCTGGCTGAGTCAATCAACGCAGTGAAGGCTGCCGGACCGATCGATGTCAGCGTACAGCTGGATCTTCTGGAAAAATGTTCAGCACTTCTGAAAGAGACAAATGATGCAATGAGCCGACTGTCTGACATTGTAAATAAAGTTTCAGAGATTCCGGAAGGAAGAGAACGTGCAGTATATTGTAAAGATGAAGTATGCAAGGCAATGGCAGATCTCCGTTCACCTGTAGATAAACTGGAAATGCTGGTCGACAAAGAAATGTGGCCGATGCCTTCTTATGGAGATCTGATCTTTGAAGTGTAAATTTCACAGGAGAAACTTAAGTGAAAGAATTAAAATTTTTGGAGGAGCAGGGTGTCTCCTCCTCTTTAATAAATAAAGTTGTTGAATTTCGGGAAAAATATCCTGTTCCCGATGAGATTAAAAACAGAATAGTCAAACCTTCTATACCATTTTATGGTAAGGAAATCCTGGAGATGGCGATTGCCGGTCTTTTACAGGGGCAGAATCTGCTCCTTACCGGACCGAAGGCAACAGGAAAAAATATCCTGGCTGAGAATATGGCTTATATCTTCAACAGACCTTCCTATAATATATCATTTCACGTTAATACCAACAGCGGTGATCTGATCGGAACAGATACCTTTGAAGATAATGAGGTCAGACTTCGCAAGGGAAGTATTTACCGTTGTGCGGAGTATGGCGGCTTTGGGATTCTTGATGAGATCAATATGGCAAAGAATGATGCAGTTTCTGTTTTACATGCAACCCTGGATTACAGACGGTCGATCGATGTTCCGGGATATGACAAGATCGAAGTGCATCCGGCAGCCCGATTCATCGGAACTATGAATTATGGTTACGCTGGCACAAAGGAACTCAATGAAGCTCTTGTGTCAAGATTTCTTGTGATCGATATGCCGGCACAGACGGAAGAAACTCTTGGATTTATTTTCCATGAGATGTTCCCGAATGCCAAAGAAAATGCCATAGAACAATTTGTGGGCCTTTTTATGGATCTGCAGCTGAAAGCTCTGAACAGTGAGATTTCAACAAAAGCACTGGATCTTCGAGGCCTGCTTGCAGCAATGAAGATCGTTGACGTGGGTCTTGCTCCGGCCAAAGCTGTCCGGATGGGAGTCGTCAACAAGACATTCGACGTCTTTGAAAAAGAAATCGTAGAAGATGTTGTAAATACCAGAATTCCATCTGAATGGACCAGGGATGATGTATATGAATAAAACAGAACCAGTTGAAATTGATGATTATCGCCTGGAACTGGAAAACAGAATCCGCAATCTGCTGTGGACAGTGAGCGGAGATTATAAACTGGATATGAAGCCTGACGTATCACTTTTTCTCAGATCAAAAGCGATTGCCCTGTATGATGGTATCAAACAGGGAGCGCTTGCGAGATACTATGATAAGGATATGCTCGGGCTTTATCTGGTTAAGAAAGTTTTTCTTCAGGCGGGAGAAAATGAACTTACATTTGTGGCACAGCTTTGCATTGAAGAAGCTATTGGAGATAAAATCTGTGCGGAACGCCCGGGCATCCGTGACATGCAGAGGCAGTGCATCGAAGATATCCTGGATCAGGAATTCGAAAAAATGCCGAATCTGCGAGATATTCCAGGAAGACTTAAGCTGGCAGCGCTCCGCAGAAGACTGCATGGCGGAGATTATCATGTAGACCGCAAGCTTCAGCCGTATATGGATCTGATAGAAAGAGCAGGAAAAAGTCAGGATACAATGGAACTGATCAGGGTGATCGATGAACTGTATAATCTGTTGATCGATCCAATGTTTGAGACAATGCACGGTTCACTTGAAAGAGTGCTTGCAGTGACTATGGAAGACCTTACGGAATATGCGTGGGAAGATTTTCTTTCTGAAGAGATGTATGAAGAAGCGTTGGAAAGCTATATGGAACAACTGGCGAATTCTGCTTCTGCGCTTGAAGATTCTGCCGTAACAGAAGATATGGAAGAAAAACGCCAGAAGACTCGCAAAGTTACAGTGGTCACTCCTGAAATGCAGGAAAAAGCCTATACTTACGTGGAGTTGAACTATGGCAAAACATATCTGAGCGAAGCAGAAGAAAAAAAGATCAACTATCTGATGTGCCGGGGAATCCACAGTGACTGCAGTCTGTATTTTACTGAAGGAATCCTTAAGAATCCTGTAAAGGATAATTACCAGTATCAGTATGCAAAGCGCCTCCGTAACAAAAATGTATGGCTCTATCATGACAAGCACAGGATCGTTAAGCATAATATTGCTGTCCTTACGGACACTCTGCGTAAGTCAATGGTGCTCAGAAATGAAGTGCAGACAGTTCTTTCGGATAAAGGAACTATCGTTCCCTCACGTCTCTGGAGAATAGGCCGGACAAATGATGCCAGACTGTTTCAACAGGAGATTAAAGGTGACAGTTCAGAATTTGTCGTTGATGTACTGATCGATGCGAGTGGGTCACAGATGAAACGTCAGGGGGAAGTTGCGCTCCAGGCGTATATTATCAGCGAGGCATTGAGCAATGTGGACATTCCACACAGGGTTATGAGCTTTTGTACCTTCTGGGATTATACAGTCCTTCACAGGTTCCGCAAATATGATGATCCACGAACAGAAAATGATAATATTTTTAATTATGTGACCTCTTCGAATAATCGTGACGGACTGGCAATCCGGACAGCCGGATATGAACTGCTTCAAAGAGAAGAAGATAAAAAGATCATGATCATTCTCAGCGATGGTCGTCCGAACGATGTGATACTGAATCGTCCGAATGCCAGAAATCCGGAACCATATATGGGAAAGACAGCAATAGCAGATACTGCAACTGAGGTGCGTCGCCTCAGAAGTATGGAAGTCAGTGTTCTGGGTGTGTTTGCCGGTGAGGAAAAGGATCTTGCCTCTGAGAAAAAAATCTTCGGCAAGGATTTTGCTTACATCAGAAATATTGCAAATTTTTCAAAAATTGTTGGACGATATCTGACAAAACAATTGGAAAATGACGGATAATAGATAAAAATGTGCAAAAAACATAAAAAATGTTAAATAAATAGAATGAAAATGTAAAATTTTCATAAACTCTAGCTTGCACATACTGACAAAGTCGGTTATAATAATGTGAGGTTATTGACCAAAAAAATTAAGGGAGAGGAAAACAATGAACGACAACAAACAGTTCAAACCGTATATTCCTGCTGAAAAAGTAACAGCAGAAATGACGGTGACATCAGTGATCATGGGTGTCATCCTTGCAATCGTATTCGGTGCTGCTAACGCATACCTCGGACTTCGTGTCGGTATGACTGTTTCTGCATCTATTCCGGCAGCAGTTATTTCTATGGGTGTTATCCGTGTCATCATGAAGAAAAACTCCATTCTGGAGAGCAACCTGGTACAGACCATCGGTTCCGCCGGTGAGTCTCTGGCAGCTGGTGCTATTTTCACAATGCCTGCTCTTTTTTTATGGGCAGAAGAAGGTCTGTGTGACAAACCAAGTCTGGTTGAGATCACTCTGATCGCACTTTGCGGTGGTATCCTTGGCGTACTTTTCATGGTACCGCTTCGTAACGCTCTGATCGTAAAAGAGCATGCAACACTGCTTTATCCGGAAGGAACTGCCTGCGCAGATGTACTTCTTGCCGGTGAAGAGGGTGGTGCTAACGCATCTACTGTATTCTCAGGTATGGGACTTGCAGCAGTATTCAAATTCGTAGTTGATGGTCTGAAGGTTATTCCGGCAGACGTTTCTGCAGCATTTACATCTTTTAAGGGTGAAATTGGTATGGAAGTATATCCGGCACTTCTCGGTGTTGGCTATATTGTAGGACCTCGTATCGCATCTTTCATGTTCGTAGGTTCTATCGTTGGATGGATGGTTATTATTCCTATGATCTGCCTGTTTGGACCAGACACATGGTTGTATCCGGCTGATCCGGGTGTAACTATTTCCCAGCTGTATGCAGCTGGAGGAGCAGCAGCAATCTGGAGCAAATATGTTAAATATATCGGTGCAGGTGCTATCGCTACCGGTGGTATCATTTCCCTAATCAAATCCATGCCGCTGATCATCAGCACATTCCGTGATTCTATGAAAGATCTTAAAGGCGGTTCCGTTAAAGGAACAGCAAGAACTGACAGAGATCTTCCGATGAACTTTATCCTGATCGGTATCGTTGCAATGGTAGTGATTATCTGGGCAGTACCGGCTATCCCGGTTAATCCGCTCGGAGCACTCCTGATCGTAATCTTCGGATTCTTCTTTGCAACTGTATCTTCCCGTATGGTAGGTATGATCGGTAGCTCCAACAACCCGGTTTCCGGTATGGCAATCGCTACACTTCTGATTTCTACAATAGTGATCAAGAGTAGTGGACAGACTGGAATCGATGGTATGAAAGCAGCAATCGCAATCGGTTCCGTAATCTGCATCATCGCAGCTATCGCTGGTGATACTTCTCAGGACCTTAAGACAGGATACCTTCTTGGTGCAACTCCTAAGACACAGCAGATCGGTGAGCTGATCGGTGTTGTTGCTTCCGGTCTTGCAATCGGTGGTGTTCTGTATCTTCTGGATGCAGCATGGGGATACGGCGGAGCAGAAGTTCCGGCACCACAGGCAGGCCTGATGAAGATGATCGTTGAGGGTATCATGGGTGGAAATCTTCCATGGGCACTCGTATTCATCGGTGTATTCCTTGCAATCGGTATGGAAATCTTAAGAATTCCGGTAATGCCTTTCGCAATCGGTCTTTACCTTCCAATCTACCTGAACGCAACTATCATGATCGGTGGTGTTGTTCGTATGTTTATGGATGGCAGAAAGAACGTTGATGAAAAAACAAAGAACAATCAGGTTACAGATGGTACACTGTACTGTGCTGGTATGATCGCCGGAGAAGGTCTGGTAGGTATCGCACTTGCTATCCTTGCAGTTGCTGGTATTAGCCTGGATGTATCCGGAGTTGTTAACTTTGGCAATATCGGTGGTGTTGTTCTCATGATCATCATGATTCTGACACTGCTGAAATTCTCCTTATGGAAAAAGAAAAAAGCCTGATGAGAAAACAGAATAAAAAAAGCAAAAAACAAAATATGGATATTAACTACCTGGATCTGATTCCGGTGAGATCCGAAGAACTTCACTGGCATAAGGATATCAAGGGCAGAGTGATACTGGATGTTGAGAATACAGGGCTTTTTAACAAAATTGCTCAGAATTTGTTCAACAAACCACAGTACACCAAAGTTCATCTGGACGCTCAGGGGACATTTATCTGGCCACTGATCGATGGAAAGCGTACTGTGGAAGATATTGCAGCTCTGGTAAAAGAAGAGTTTGGAGATGCGGCAGAACCGCTGTATCCGAGAATTATCAAATATTTCCAGATTGTTGAGAGCTATCATTTTATTAAATTTGCGAATTTGCCCTCTAAATAGGGGCACACTTAGAACGGGAAGCAGCAATTTGCTGTATCCCGTTCTTTTGGGTTAAGGGATACTTTATCAAGATATAGCAGCAGAGAAAGGAGAATCTATGAAAAATACTCGTAAAAAACCCTGGTATCTGGAATATCTTTTAATAATTATCGGAACCGGACTTATGGGAACTGCGATCACTTCCTGTTTTGATGCGGCAGGAATGGTAACCGGTGGTTTTTCCGGTATAGCAATTCTGGTAAAGTCCTGGACAAATGGTCTGTACGGAGACGGAATCCCTCTTTGGTTTACGAACCTGGCATTGAACGTTCCATTGTTTCTTCTCGCTACTAAAATAAAAGGATTTAAGTTTGTAAAAAAAGCACTTCTGGGTGATCTTTCACTTACGGTCTGGCTGGCAATACTTCCTTCATGGAAGTTGTCCGCAGATCTTTTGCTGGTTGCACTTTACGGAGGTCTTTTGCAGGGAATCGGAATTGGTTTTGTCTTTCTGGGAGGCGGAACCACCGGAGGAACTGACCTTCTGGCAGCCATCATCCAGAAATATCTGAGACACTACTCTATTGCACAGATCATGCAGTTTGTAGACGGTGCGGTAGTTATTGTCGGTATGTATGTATTTGGTGTAGAACGTGCGCTTTATGCTATCATAGCAGTATTTCTTGTAACAAAAGTTTCGGATGGTATTATTGAAGGCCTTAAGTTTTCCAAGTCTGTTTATATTATTACAGATAAGCCGGATGAAGTTTCCAGAATGGTAATAGAGGATATGGACCGTGGAATTACCGGGATATCTGCCAAAGGAATGTATTCAGGTGAAGATAAGCTTATGCTCTTTTGTGTGGTTGGAAAGAAAGAACTCGTGCAGCTGAAAGAGAAAATCGATGAGATCGATGAGAAGGCATTTGTCATTGTAGGGGATGCAAGAGAGGTTCATGGAGAAGGATTTATAGAAAAATAGATATTATACACAAAAAAAGTAAAAAAAGAATCAGTTTGGGCTTTTATTTTTGGTGATTTTGTATTAAAATAACACATAACGAAGGAATGCTATGGGGAAATGGGAGAAATACGCATAAAAGCGAGAAGGGATGTAAGCAGATGATATCAAATCAGGTACTACAGAATACACTAGAAGGACTTAAAGAAATATCCAGAACAGAATTCTGCATCATTGACACAGAAGGGAAGGTTCTTGCAACAACATTCGCAGACTTTTCAATTCAGCTAGGAGATATACAGGCATTTGTAGAATCACAGGCAGACAGCCAGCTCGTAAAAGGATTTCAGTATTTTAAAGTCTGTGATGACTATCAGTTAGAATATGTACTGGTGGCACATGGTGATGACGAAGATACTTATATGGTAGGAAAGCTTGCAGCATTCCAGATTCAGAATCTGATTGTTGCATATAAAGAGCGCTTTGACAAGGACAGCTTTATCAAGAATCTTCTTTTGGATAACCTTCTTCTTGTGGACATTTATAACCGTGCAAAGAAACTTCATATTGACGCAGATGTGCGTCGAGTAGTTATGATTCTGGAGCTTCAGCAGGAGAAGGATCACAGTTCCATGGAGAGCGTGAAGAGTTTCTTTGGCGGTAAGAGTAAAGACTTTATCACAGCTGTTGATGAAAAGAGCATTATTATTGTTAAAGAACTGGAAGACGGTGAGGGATATCCGGAAATGGACAAACTCGCACATGCAATTCTTGATACACTTGGGCTGAATCAGAATGAAGAGACACATATTGCATATGGCACAATTGTGAATGAGCTGAAAGAGGTTTCACGTTCTTATAAAGAAGCAAGAATGGCTTTGGATGTCGGAAAGATTTTCTTTGGCGAAAAAGATGTTATCGCATACAGCTCTCTTGGAATCGGACGTCTGATCTATCAGCTGCCGATCCCGCTGTGTAAAATGTTCATCAAAGAAATTTTTGAAAACAAATCACCAGATGATTTCGATGAAGAAACACTGGTTACGATTGATAAATTCTTTGAGAACAGCCTGAATGTTTCTGAGACATCCAGACAGCTCTATATTCACAGAAATACACTGGTATACCGTCTGGACAAGCTTCAGAAGAGCACAGGACTGGATCTTCGTGTGTTTGAAGATGCAATCACATTCAAAATTGCTCTGATGGTTGTCAGATATATGAAGTACATGGAAACACTTGAGTACTGATAATTGATGCTCATGTGTAATATGAAATTTTCGTGAAATTAATAAAAATACTTGCATTCGGTCAGGAAATATGTTACAACTTTGTTACGAAATGTTGATTATACCGCAGGATGCATCTTAATGCTGCCGGGATGCTGGCAGCATTTTTTATGCAACAGGAGATTACTTTGTGATGGTCCTGCTACATAAAAACGATCCGCGAGGATGCGACCAGATGCATATGGAGATCAGGATAATTCTGAAACCAGATGTAGATAGAGGAGGATAATATGGAAACGATGATCGATCTGATTGATGTGACAAAATCGTATGGCAAAGGCCTTCCGGCTGTAAACCATGCAAATTTGCACGTTGATAAAGGAGAATTTGTTTTTGTGGTAGGAAGCAGTGGATCAGGTAAATCTACGCTGATCAAGCTTCTGATGAAAGAACTTGACAGTACCAGTGGACAGTTGATTGTCAGTGGCGAGCGACTGGAGAAGATGAAACATCGCCGCGTTGCAAAATATCGCCGTAAGCTTGGTGTCGTATTTCAGGATTTCCGTCTTTTGAAAGACCGTAATGTTTATGAGAATGTGGCTTTTGCACAGCGTGTAATCGGGAGACCGACCCGTGTGATTCGAAGACGTGTACCGGAGGTGCTTCAGGAAGTAGGACTTGCTGAAAAATACAAATCTTATCCGGATGAACTTTCCGGTGGTGAGCAGCAGAGAGTTGCACTGGCGAGAGCACTTGTAAATCGTCCGGATATCCTTCTGGCAGATGAGCCGACCGGAAACCTTGATCCAAAGACTTCAGAAGAAATTATGAAGCTTCTGGAACAGATCAATGAACGTGGAACTACGGTTCTTGTAGTAACTCACAATAAAGAAATCGTCAATGCAATGAAGAAACGAGTAGTTACCATGCATGACGGTGTGATCGTCAGTGACGAGAAAGAAGGAGGATATCATGAGGCCTAGTACAATCTGGTATACCCTCAAACAGGGTATCAAAAACATCAAGAGAAACTGGATGTTTTCTATTGCATCTATCCTGACGATGGCTGCCTGTATCTTTCTGGTAGGTATTTTTTATTCACTTGTGACAAATGTCGACAATATTGCACAGAAAGTCGAGCAGGAAGTTCCGGTAACTGTATTCTTTGATGAGGGAACTACGGAAGAACAGATGCAGGAAGTCGGAAATCTGATCCAGGCACGACCGGAAGTTGAGAGAATCGAATTTGAATCTGCAGATCAGGCATGGGAGAACTTTAAAGACAAATACTTCCAGGGATCAGATGCAGCAGAAGGATTTAAGGATGATAATCCACTTGTGAATTCAGCAAACTATCATGTTTATCTGAATCAGATTGAGAAGCAGACAGAACTGGTAAATTATATTCAGGGGCTGGATCATGTTCGAGAGGTAAATCAGTCTGAACAGGCAGCAAATACCCTTGGAAGCTTTAATAAACTAGTTTCTTATGCATCTATGGTAATCATTGCGATCTTGCTGATCATTTCAATATTCCTGATCAGCAATACGGTATCGGTTGGTATTTCCGTACGTAAAGAAGAGATTGGGATTATGAAATATATTGGTGCGACAGACGCATTTGTACGTGCACCATTTCTTCTGGAAGGTATGGTACTTGGAGTGATTGGCGCAGCTATTCCGCTTACAGCACTGTATTTCCTGTACAACTCAGTTGTAGAGTATATCCTGAATAAGTTCAGCGTTCTTACAGGAGTTGTTGCTTTTATTCCGGTATGGCAGATTTATCAGACACTTCTTCCAATCGGTCTGGCTCTTGGAATTGGAATAGGTTTCCTGGGAAGTCTTATTACAACAAGAAAACATTTAAGGGTATAAAGACAGAAATTAATTATTATGCGGCATGGAACTTCAGGTTCTGTGCCGTTTATGCTATTTGTTAAAAGATGTCGGGGCAAAAGCCCTTACCCCTGATAATTATGGAAAGGAAAGGCAAAATGAAACATAAAGAGTATGCAAAAGGGATTTTGACAGGCGTATTGATCACTGCGCTTGCAGCAGGCGGACTGCAGGCAGCACATCAGAAGATGAGCAGTAGTGTTCTGACAGATTCTGCAACTGTAGAAAAGGTGGAGTATCTGGAAAAACTGATTGATCAGGAATATCTGGGAGATATTGACAAGAGTGATCTTGCAGAGGGAATCTATGCGGGTCTGTTATATGGTTTGGGAGATGTTTATTCCAGATATTATACGGCAGAAGAATATGCACAGGAAACAGCGTCAACAGATGGATCTTATGTAGGCATTGGAGTATCTATTCAGAAGAATAAGAATGGCGGTGTACAGATTGCAGAATGCTACGAAGGAGGGTCCGGCAAAAAAGCAGGACTGATTTCCGGTGATGTGATAACAGCAATTGATGATACCGATGTAACGGATATGGAATTATCCGAGGTAGTTCGTCTGATCAGGCAAAATGAAGGCAGAAATATTGTGTTAACGGTGCAGAGAGAGAATGAAGAGAGTCCGCTCAGTATAACCGTGGAAGTGACAAATGTGGAACTTCCGGCAGTGTTCAGTGAAATGTTGGACGAAGAAACTGGTTACATTCAGATCACACAGTTTACAGGCGTTGCACCACAGCAGTATAAAGAGGCATTTGCTGATCTGAAAGAGCAGGGTATGGAGAAAATGATCGTGGATCTTCGAGACAATCCAGGAGGCCTTCTCACTTCTGTCTGTGACATTTTGAGGGAGATTTTGCCAAAAGGACGGATTGTATATACGGAAGATAAATATGGAAACCGAGAGGAAGAAACCTGTGACGGGGAAAAGGAACTGGATATGCCACTGGCGGTTCTGGTTAACGAAAGCAGTGCAAGCGCATCGGAAATTTTTGCAGGGGCAGTGCAGGATTATGGAATCGGAAAAATTGTTGGTACGACAACCTATGGAAAGGGAGTGGTGCAGGAATTAAGACCATTGAATGATGGAAGTGCAGTGAAACTTACAATATCTGATTATTATACTCCAAATGGAAATTCTATTAACAAGGTAGGAATCAAACCAGATATTGAAGTGAAGCTGGCAGCAGAACTTCTGAATAAAACAGATATCACTCATGAAGAAGATAATCAGCTTCAGGAAGCAAGGAAAGTGTTGGAGCAGAATTAAAATAATGTAAGATAAAATTAACAAAATTAAAGAAAATGTAAAAAATGCTTGCTTTTTATTCAAATATTTCTTAAAATACAACAAGAGAGGTTAAATATGACATGAGGGGTTTAACATGTTTTTAAGAAAGGAACGATGAAATGAGCAAGACAGGCAAAATTAGAAGAAGTATTGCACTGGTGTTTATGTTGTTTCTGATGTTTGGCGCAGTTCTGGTAACAGAGACTCCTGTTCAGGCAGGATCCAGTATCAAAACAGCAACTGTGAAAACGAAAATCAAGGGGTCGAGCATTAAGGCACTCAAAATTGAATGGAATAAGATTTCTTCTGCACAGGGATATGTGATTTACAGAAGAGAGTCTGTTAGAAAATCTTACAAAAAGATTAAAACAGTGAAGGCATCGAACACTACATATCTTGATCGACGTCTTACACCAGGAAAACCATACCAGTATGCAGTTCGTGCATACCGTAAAGAAAAGGGTAAAATCGTCTACAGCAAGTATGTGGCTGCTACGGGTGCAACCCGGCCGACATCTACTACATCAACTGCAAAAGCAGTATCCAGCAACAGAGTCAATGTATCATGGAAAAAGACTGCGCGTACAGATGGGTATCGCATTTACCGGAAGGCAGTCAGTGGAAACTGGGCTATTGTTGCAGATGTTTCAAAAACCCAGTCTTCTTATGCTGATGGAAAAGTAATGGCAAATACAAAATATGTTTATACAGTTCGTCCATACAAAAAGGGCGGCGGTGTGAAATATATGGCAGCGATGACACTGAGTAATCAGGTTACTACACCAGAGGCGGTGGAGGACTACGGGAATTCTCCGGTCAGTACCAGTGAGTTTACTGCTGCAGAGCGAGATGTTATGAAGAAGATCCTCTATGCAGTAGAGACTGGCGGACAGGTATATGGACAGCAGGATTATGCGGATTTTACAGAAGCACATACGAACAGTTCAATAGAGAATGCCATTACGATCGGAGCCGGACAGTGGTATGCTACAGAGGCACAGAGGCTTCTCAAAGTAATCCATCAGAAAATGGGCGATGCTGAATGGAAAAAATATGATACATCTAATAAACTGTGGAAAGATGTATGTAATGAGGACTGGTCAGAATATAAAAAGACTACGTATAAGAACATTATTGTGAAAATCATCAGTTCAGAGATTGGAATCAAATGTCAGGATCAGCTCATGTATGAACAGATTACAGAATATGAGAAAGAAATCCGTAATCTTGGAGTGAAAGATGTCCAGGCAGTCGGAATGTTTATCAATATCCGTCATCAGGGCGGTTATGGTGCGGTTACTCGAGTTCTGAAAAAAACATCAAAACCTGTCAATCTTATCAATGTTTACAATGCACTTGCTTCAGATACCGGAAATCAGGTAGGAACATATAAAACAAGACAGGCAAAGGTATATCAGTGGCTGTTGACATACATGAAATAAAATATCTGGAAAAAGGCTGGATTTCTTCGGAAAACCGGCCTTTTCTTTGTTGAAATCCATTGCACAGAAAAGCAGGGAGATGCTATAATGTTATAGAATTTCTGTGGCTGCAGCTGGAAAAACAGATACAGCCATTTTGTAAAATAAGGAGACCGATCATGATTTTAACAGATGATAAAGTATATACGATGTCGCTTGAGACAGAAAGCAACAATATAGACAGTGGGCTGATCAATAATACAACAGAACTGGAATTCACAAATAAAGAACTGCTTCATGCAATGGTTACCTGTGGAATGCCGATACAGAGACTGACCGCTGCTTTTCCGGAAAAGAAACGTCTGGAGTTTTTATATAAACTGTTTCTTGTGGAGACAGCACTGGATGCAGAGGGCGATCGTTTGAAAAAAGCGAAAAAGACTGCATATCTGGATTCGTCGGAAAAAAGTGTGATTTCCTATTATATGGGCATGTTTTTTACTAAGATGATCAGTCACAGATTATATAAATCGGAATATCTGACAAATCTTAATCTGATCGAGACTCCGGATGGTAAAGAATTTATTGATTTTTTTGCCAGTGAGTGGAGACCGGAAATGATTGGTTATAAACCGGATACACAGAAATGGAGTGTATGGGAAGCCAAGGGAGGAAGCAATTACCGGGAACAGGCACTGAAGAAGGGCGCTGCCCAGCTGAAATCAATTGGTACGCTGAACAGTTCAAAGCCAGATCCGGCTGCTGTCTGTATGACCTATTATGATCACGGATATCTGTGCGGTATTTTACGGGAACCTGAGGGGGATACAGAGGGTGAACAACTGAAATTCAGCGAAGAAGCTTTTTATAAAGCATATTACAGACCAATCTGCGAGCTGTTTCTGGATAAAGGGAGCAATCTCAGAATGTATGACGGATATGCAGAGGTATCATTGGAACTCCCTTATTTTACGGAAGATTACAGGGAGCCGGATGAACGCAAGCTTTGTATAGGAATTTCCCGGAAATTACTGAATCAGCTGATGGAAGAGGAGTATTCTGCAGTTGCGGAGTCCAGAAGAAATGTGCAGGAAGAACACTGTCCGGAAGGGGCATATATGGGTATTGACGGTATTTATATAAGATGAAAAACAATTTTAATCAAATATTGTAATCAGACCGTTGATATGGCATAATAGATAAGGAATGTTAACAACAGGAAAAAACAAAGTTAAGAAAACGTAAAAAAATACTTTACAGAAGACGCTGTTCCGGATCATGTATGAATGTACATAAGGAGCAGCTGCAGAGGAGAAAAAAATGACAGTATTTTCAATGATCTTATCTTTGCTCTCGGGAGTTGCATTATTTCTTTTTGGAATGTCTCTGATGGGCGATGGCTTGAAACTGGTGGCTGGTAATAAGCTTGAGGCATTCTTGTACCGTATGACGAATACTCCGCTGAAAGGCGTAGCACTTGGTACCTGTGTTACCAGTGTAATTCAGTCTTCATCAGCAACTACAGTTATGGTCATCGGTTTTGTAAACTCTGGTATGATGAAACTGAAACAGGCAATTGGTATCATCATGGGAGCGAACATCGGAACAAGTATCACAGGATGGATTTTATGTCTGTCTTATATTCAGGGATCCGGTGGTATTGCAAGTATTCTTTCTACAGCAACTATTTCAGCAGTAGTGGCAGTAATTGGTATTATTCTTCGTATGTTCTGCAAAAGATCTGTACATAAGAATATCGGAAACATCATGCTTGGTTTCGCGATTCTGATGACAGGTATGCAGACGATGAGTGGAGCAGTAGCACCACTACGAGAAAGTGCAGTTTTTATCGATATGCTGACAATGTTTTCCAACCCGATCGCAGGTATTCTGGTAGGTATTGCTTTTACTGCTGTTCTGCAAAGTGCATCTGCGACAGTCGGTGTATTGCAGGCGCTCTCTGTAACAGGAATCCTTACATTTGCAAGTGCATTTCCGATTGTTCTCGGTATTGGTGTAGGTGCAGCCTGTCCGGTATTGATTTCAGCAATCGGCGCCAATAAAAATGGTAAGAGAACAGCGTTGATCTATCTGATGAATGACCTGTTCGGACTGATTCTCTGGTCTGTGATCTTTTATACTGTGAATGCAGTTGTACATTTTGGATTTATGGATATGATCATGAGTCCGGTAACGATTGCAGCGCTGAATACAGTATTCCGTGTGGCAACTGTTGTAGTGCTGTTTCCATTTATTCCGAAGCTTGAAAAGCTGGTATGCTATCTTGTGAAAGACAGTGCAGAAGAACTGGAAGATGAAGCGGACTTTGATCTTCTTGAGGAACGTCTGATCAATTATCCGGCACTTGCAATTGCACAGTGCCATCGTGCGATGAATGGCATGTCCAAGAAGCTTCGTAAGAATGTCAACAGGGCAATGAATCTTCTGAATGACTATCAGCAGGATAAGTATGATAAGGTTCAGCGCAAGGAAGATCTGATTGACAAATATGAAAGCCGTCTTGGCGAATATCTGATTCAGCTTACCAAACGTGAGATGAATACGGTACAGACTACACAGGTTTCTCTGTATCTGCATACGATCAATGACTTTGAACGAATTGGTGACCATGCATCCTATATTGCTCATATGGCGAATGAAATGCATGATAATCATACAGAGTTTTCTCAGGAAGCCTGGGATGAACTGAATGTTGTTATGGAGGCAGTCCGTGAGGAAATTAATGTGACCTGCAATGCCTTTATGAAGGATGATAAGGAAGCAGCACAGAGAGTTGCTCCGCTTGGCGCGGTTATTACAAATCTTTGTGATGAACTGAAAATGCATCATGTAGAACGTCTCAGCAAAGGTTCCTGTGGACTGGAAGAAGGAACAGTTTTTAATGATATCCTTAATAGTTTTGGCCGTATTGCAGCGCACTGTGCAAGTGCGATGACAGCACTTCTGAAGAGTGGGGATACAGATGCTGATCCACACATCCATGATTCAAAGATTTATCCGACAGACAGCTGGGAATATTACACTTTCTTTAATGAGTATCGTCAGAAATACGATGTGATCGACAATGCGCAGCATGTTCTCAGCATGGAGCCGGAAGAAGTGGAATAATGTTCGACTTGAATAAAATCTTATAAATCAACAAACCAAAAGTACAGGGCAGAGGTCCTGTACTTTTTGCATTGTTAATAATGTGTTTTAATGGTATACTATACATAGTTATAAGAAAATTCGGAAAAGAGGATAGACAATATGAGAGAATATGTGATTACCACGGATAATAATTCAGATCTTCCAGAGGAATATCTGAAAGAACACAGTATTGGCTGTATGTATCTGAGTTATGCTATGGATGGTAAAAACTACAAACATGGAAGCTTCCTTTCGGTTCATGAGTTTTATGATGCAATGCGTAATGGTTCCATGCCGACTACATCACAGGTAAATCCGCAAGATGCCAGGGCAGTCTTTGAACCTTTCCTGAAAGAAGGAAAAGACATTCTTCATATTGCATTTTCTTCAGGGTTAAGTGGTACATATAACAGCAGCCGTATTGCAGCTGAAGAGCTTATGGAAGAATATCCGGATCGAAAGATCATTGTTGTAGATTCATTAGCAGCATCTCTTGGCCAGGGATTGCTGGTTTATCTTGCTGCAGAAAAGAAAGAACAGGGCGAAGATCTGGAAACAGTTGCAAAATGGACGGAAGAAAACAAACTCCATATGGTACATCTGTTTACAGTTGATGATCTTAACCATTTATACAGAGGTGGCCGAGTATCAAAAACAACCGCGGTTGTAGGAAGCCTTCTGAATATTAAACCAGTTCTTCACGTAGACAATGAAGGCAAACTTATTGCTATTGGCAAGGTGCGTGGACGTAAGAAAGCACTTCAGGAACTGGTAAAACTCATGGAAGAGAAACTTGGCAGCTATCACGATAAATGTCACACGATTTTTATCAGCCACGGTGACTGCGAAAGCGATGCCCAGTATCTGGCAGAGAAAGTAAAAGAGAAATATCAGATCAATACGATCATCATGAATCAGGTATGTGCTACGATCGGTGCACATTCCGGCCCGGGAACAATGGCGTTGTTCTTCGTAGGAGATGAGAGATAAAATACTAGAAGGATATTGTAGATGAAAAGATTGCGATGTGTGGTAAATAAAACCTATACATCGCAATTTTTTTCTCTTTTGTAGGTTGTTTTCAGTCTGAAAAAATTCACAAATCATGGTAAAGTGATTCTGGCAGTTTTGGAAGTTATAAAAAAATAGAACTTTTGTGTGTTTAGGGCTAGCCGATGAGCTGGCATCTTGGTACAATATAAAAATGGATATGCACTGATGTCGGTAAGAGAAAGGATATCCTCACTGGAATAGATATCGAATAATTTGGAGAAAATTATATGAAAAAGTTTAAGATAAATATACAGAGATATATCTGCATTTTATTATGCCTTATTTTATATATTACTGTGTTCCCCTTTTCTGTATCAGCAGAGGAAATAAAAAACCGGACAGTCAGAGTAGGCTGGTATGAAGGAACCTATAATACCACAGGACCAGACGGTAAGAAGAGAGGCTACAGTTACGAATATCAGCAGGCAGTGGCTGCACATACCGGATGGACATATGAATATGTGGAGGGAAACTGGGCAGAACTGATGAGTATGCTGAAAAGTGGAGAAATCGATCTGCTGGGAGGTATCTCCTATGCAGAGGAACGTTCCACTTCCATGCTCTTTTCAGAACTGCCTATGGGTGAGGATAAGTATTACCTTTATGTGAATCCTTCTGATACGGATATTTCAGCTTCAGATCTGACTACATTGAATGGGAAGAAAATCGGGGTGATGCCGGATACACTTTCTGCCAGTCAGTTTTGTGAGTGGGAGAAAAATCATGGAGTGGAGACACGGCTGGTTGATATTATCAGTGCAGATGATGCCCGTCAGAAACTACAAAATCATGAGATTGACGGATTTGTTTTAAATGAGTCTCCACAGTGGGAAAGAGACAACATTTCTCCTGTGCTTCTGATCGGCAGCTCCTATAATTATTTTGCAGTCAGCAAAAAACGTCCGGATCTGAAAGAAGAGCTGGATCAGGCAATGCAGAAAATACAGAGGGAGAATCCTTTTTATGAAGAAGATCTTTATAAGAGGTATCTCTCCGCAAATTCTCTTGAAACTCTTACGGATGAGGAGCAGAACTGGCTGAAACAGCATGGGGCGGTCAGGATTGGATATCTGAAAAATGATGTGGGTGTCAGTCTGGTGGATGCAGAGTCAGGGGTACCGGTAGGAATTATTAACGATTATATCAGTCTGGCTTCCGATTGTATTGGAGAAAAAAGCATAGAATTTCAGCTGACAGGCTTTGATTCCCAGGAAGAAGAGCTGCAGGCATTAAAGGATAACAGGATTGATATGATTTTTCATATGAATCAGAATCCATATGAAGCTGAGCAGAACGATATTGTATTGTCAAATACTGTTTTTGAAGTCAATGTTGCAGTGCTCACAGGTGTTGAGAAGTTTGATGAAAACGGAGAGAATACAGTAGCAGTGAGCAGGAGCAACCTGCTGGGAAAGTGGTATATTTCTTTTAATTATCCTTTCTGGAAAATAAAGGAATATGATTCATCTGCCAAGGTTGAGAAAGCAGTTCAAAGTGGTGAGGCGGACTGTTTTGTTGTAAATGCAGGACAGTCATTAAAGACGCTGGAGGACAGCAAAATGCACAGCGTTTTTCTTACAAAATCCGGCGATTCCTGCTTTGCAGTTACCAGGGAAAATACAACATTAATGAATATCCTGAATAAAACCATTCAGACTCTGCCTGCTTCCAGACTTTCAAGCCTGTTTTCCGTATATGAAAACACACCGGGAAAGGTGACTCTGGCAGAATACATAAAGGACAATCTGCGGGTAGTTTCCATTGGCTTTGTAAGTGTGACCCTGATTATTATACTGATTATAGGTTATCTGATGATGGAAGCAAGAAAAGCCCAGATTCAGGCAGAAAAGGCCAATGCTGCCAAATCAGATTTCCTTTTCAATATGTCGCATGATATCCGGACACCGATGAATGCCCTGCTGGGTTACAGTGAGCTGATGAAAAGGGAACTGACAGATCCGAAGCTTCTGGATTATCAAGAGAAGATGGAGCAGTCCGGAAATCTGCTGCTGTCTATTATCAATAATGTGCTGGACATGGCACGGATTGAAAGCGGTAAGGTGGAACTGGATGAGAATCATGTGAAGATCAGAGATATTTATCAGGGAGTTTACAAAATTTTTCAGGCAGAAGCGGAGAAAAAGGGTATTCGCCTTAAGATGGAATACGAGGTGCGGCATGAACATGTAATCTGCGATGAGACAAAGAACCGGGAAGTTTTCCTCAATCTGCTCAGCAATGCGGTAAAATATACAGCTTCAGGGGGAATGGTTACCATAAGAATTACGGAACTTGACTGTGACAGGGAAGATTATGTGCGGATACAGACGCAGGTAATTGATACAGGTATCGGAATGAGTGAAGAATTCCTGCCATCCCTGTTTGAGGCTTTTACCCGGGAACGCAATACAACAGACGGAAAGGTTGCGGGAACAGGTCTGGGAATGCCGATCATAAAGAAGTATATTGATATGATGGGTGGAACCATCGAAGTAGAAAGTAAGCTGGGAGAAGGAAGTAAATTTACAGTTATCATGGAATACAGGATTGCTGATAAGAGTTACTACGAGCAGGATACGGACCTGTCCCCGGATACAGAGGAAACAGACGGGATCAGCGGAAAACATGTTCTGCTGGCTGAGGATAATGATCTGAATGCGGAAATTGCAGAGTTTATTCTGGAGGATATGGGACTTATAGTTGAGCGCGTCGAGGATGGAATTCAATGTTTGGCAAGGATGGAACAGAAACCGGCAGGAACCTATGATTTGATACTCATGGACATCCAGATGCCGAACATGGATGGATATCAGGCAACTCAGGAAATCAGAAGACTGGCAGATAAGCAAAAAGCAGGTATTCCGATCGTAGCAATGACAGCCAATGCATTTGAGGAAGACAGAAAAAAGGCATTGGCAAAAGGAATGAACGGACATGTTGCAAAGCCTGTTGATGCAGAAATGCTTAAAAAAACCATTCTTTCAGCTTTAAGCAGGCGAACGAACAATAAATAAATTTGAGTGTTGCTCACGTTAGTATTACTGCTTTTTATGCCGGACAGACGAACTTTTTTGATATAAAAACAGGAGGTGTTTTTGTGCAGAACTCACAACAAATCTTCAAACTTCACTCCGAATACAAACCCACCGGGGATCAGCCCCAGGCAATTGAAAAACTGGTCAGGGGCTTTAAAGAAGGCAATCAGTTCGAGACTTTACTGGGGGTCACCGGCTCCGGTAAGACCTTCACTATGGCGAATGTCATCGCTCGGTTGAATAAACCAACTTTGATACTTGCACACAATAAAACACTGGCAGCACAGCTGTACGGTGAGTTTAAGGAATTCTTTCCTGAGAACGCAGTGGAATATTTTGTCTCCTACTACGATTACTACCAGCCGGAGGCATATGTTCCGTCTACCGATACTTATATTGCAAAGGATGCGTCCACCAATGACGAGATCGACAAGCTGCGCCTTTCTGCCACAGCGGCACTCTGTGAGCGTAAAGATGTTATCGTTGTGTCTTCTGTATCCTGTATTTATGGTCTGGGTGCACCGGAAGAATTTTTTGATATGATGATCTCTCTGCGCCCCGGCATGGAGAAAGACAGGGATGATGTGATCAGGGAACTGATCGATATCCAGTACAACCGTAACGAAATGGATTTTCACAGAGGTACTTTCCGTGTACGAGGAGATGTGCTGGAGATTTTTCCGGCTAACTACTCAGACCGTGCAATCCGTGTAGAATTCTTTGGGGATGAAATTGATCGTATCACAGAAATAGATGTTTTGACCGGAGAAAAACGCAGTGAATTAAAACATGCTGCAATTTTCCCGGCATCTCATTATGTTGTTCCACAAAGTCAGATACAGAAAGCAGCAGATGCGATTCTGGAAGAAATGAAAGAACAGGTTTCTTATTTCAAAAGTGAGGATAAGCTGATTGAGGCACAGAGAATTGCAGAGCGAACAAACTTTGATGTGGAAATGATGAAAGAAACAGGCTTCTGTTCGGGGATTGAGAATTACTCCAGACATTTGACAGGACTGGCACCGGGACAGCCGCCGTATACACTTATGGATTATTTTAAGGATGACTTTCTTCTTATTATAGATGAATCCCATAAGACTGTTTCGCAGGTTGGAGGAATGTATGCCGGTGACCAGAGCCGCAAGCAGACACTGGTGGATTATGGTTTCCGTCTTCCATCTGCAAAGGACAACCGTCCGCTGAGCTTTACGGAATTTGAAAATAAACTCGACCAGGTTATGTTTGTTTCCGCGACACCGGGTCAGTACGAGGCAGAACATGAGCTTTTACGTGCGGAACAGATTATCCGACCAACAGGACTTCTTGATCCAAAGGTAGAGGTGCGGCCGGTAGAGGGACAGATCGATGATCTGATCAGTGAAGTAAATAAAGAAGTAGATAAAGGACATAAGATTCTGATTACAACTCTGACCAAACGAATGGCAGAAGACCTTACAGATTACATGAAGGATGTAGGTATCCGTGTTCGTTATCTGCATTCCGATATTGATACACTGGAACGTGCGGAGATCATCCGTGACATGCGGCTTGATGTGTTTGATGTACTTGTCGGAATCAACCTTTTGCGAGAAGGACTGGATATTCCGGAGATTACTCTGGTGGCAATTCTGGATGCAGATAAAGAGGGATTTCTGCGATCGGAAGTTTCGCTGATCCAGACAATTGGACGAGCTGCCCGTAACAGCGAAGGACATGTTATCATGTATGCGGATGTGATGACTGATTCTATGCGTAAAGCTATCCAGGAGACTGAACGAAGAAGAAAGATCCAGGAAGCTTATAATAAGGAACATGGAATCACACCAACTACGATCAAAAAAGCAGTACGTGATCTGATTACTGTCTCCAAAGCGGTTGCAGAGACAGAAGACAAGCTCAAAAAAGATCCGGAATCTATGACAAGAAAAGAACTGACGAAACTGATCGGACAGGTTGAGAAGCAGATGCGGGCTGCCGCTGCAGATCTTAACTTTGAACAGGCAGCAGAACTTCGCGATAAGATGATGGAATTGAAGAAAAATCTGGAGGAACTGGAAGTATAACTGTAAATTACTAACACTTTACTCTTGTGCAGTAATGGAGAGAGTGATAAAATAAAACCATTATGTAGAAAGAGGGAATCGATATGCAGTTTTCTAAGAGACTAGACAGATTTGGGGAAGAAATCTTTGCGGCCCTGAACAACAGACGTATGGAACTAGAGCAGCAGGGCATGAAAATTTATAATATGAGTGTGGGAACACCAGACTTCAGGACACCGGAACACATCAAGAAAGCTCTGGCAGAAGCAGCTATGGATGATGATAACTGGAAATACAGTCTCAGAGACCTTCCTGAACTTCTGGAAGCAGTCTGTGAATATTATAAGAAGCGTTTTGACGTTGAACTGACACCGGATATGGTTATGACTGTTTACGGAAGCCAGGAGGGCATGGGTCATCTTGGAATGGCACTCTGCGATGAGGGGGATGTCGTTCTTCTTCCGGATCCGTGTTATCCGGTATTTGCGGCAGGAAGCCTGATGGCAGGAGCGGTACCATACTATTATCCACTGGTGGCAGAGCATGATTTCCTTCCATATGTAAAGGATATTCCGGAAGAAGTTGCAAAGAAAGCAAAATATATGGTGGTTTCTCTTCCGTCCAACCCGGTAGGAAGTGTCGCCACACCGGGACTTTATGAAGAAATCGTGGAATTTGCGAAGAAGTATGATATTCTGATCATCCATGACAATGCTTACAGTGATATTATTTTTGATGGAGCACATGGGGGAAGCTTTCTGGCAACAGAAGGCGCAGGAGAAGTTGGTGTAGAGTTTTTCAGCCTTTCGAAATCCTTCAATGTAACCGGAGCAAGGATCAGCTTTCTGGTAGGCCGTCCGGATGTGATCGCCGCACTTCGCAAACTCAGAAGCCAGATTGATTTTGGAATGTTTCTTCCAATTCAGAAGGCTGCGATTGCTGCACTTAAGGGACCGCTTGAGAGCGTCAGAGAGCAGTGCCAGATGTATCAGGAGAGAAGAGATGCTCTCTGCAATGGACTTCGCGAGATCGGCTGGGAACTTCCGAATGGTAAAGGTACTATGTTTGTCTGGGCAAAAATTCCGGGAGGACGCACAGACAGCATGACATTCTGCATGGAACTTATGGAAAAGGCCGGTGTTATCGTGACACCGGGAGCAAGCTTTGGACCTCATGGAGAAGGCTATGTGCGTTTTGCGCTGGTGCTGCCGCCGGAAAAAATCAAAGAAGTGGTAGAGGCAATCCGCAGGAGTGGATTATAATATCAAATATAAAAAAATAAAAATCACAGTATCGACATAAACTGACAGGGAAAACATCAAAATCCCTCGAGTTATGTCTGTACTGTGATTTTTTTGATTTTTTAAAAAAATATAAATTAGATGTTGACAAACAATTACTACAGTGCTATCTTAACAGTATAGATGTTAGCACTCCTCATTAATGAGTGCTAACAGACTAAAAGGAAAGGAGCTGAGTACATGGATGAGCAATTGACAGATCGCAAGAAGAGAATTCTCAAGGCGATTATCAAGACATACATGGAAACAGGCGAACCGGTAGGATCCCGGACAATATCCAAGGATGCAGACCTTAATGTCAGCTCAGCAACAATCCGAAACGAAATGTCTGACTTGACAGATATGGGTTACATTGTTCAGCCACATACATCGGCAGGCAGAATACCTTCTGACAAAGGTTACCGGCTTTATGTGGACGAACTGATGAAGGAAAAGGAAGACGAGATCGAAGAAATTCGTAATCTGATGATTGAGAAGACAGACAAGATGGAAAAAGTACTTAAAAAAGTAGCACGTGTCCTTGCTTCCAACACAAATTATGCAACGATGGTCTCAGTTCCTCAGTACAGCGGCAACAAGCTGAAATTCATTCAGCTCTCCCGCGTCAATGAGCAGCAGCTGGTAGCAGTAGTTGTGTGTGAAGGAAATGTCATCCGTAATCAGATCATTGATCTGGATGAAGAGATGGATGATGAAACACTTCTGAAGCTTAACCTTCTTCTTAACACGAATCTGAATGGATTGCCAATCCAGGATATTAATCTTGGCATGATCGCCAGATTAAAGGAACAGGCAGGTATCCACAGCGGACTGGTTGCAAGAGTACTGGATGCGGTTGCAGCAACGATCCATGTTGATGAGGATGACATGGAAATTTATACGTCAGGAGCCACAAACTTCTTTAAATATCCGGAGCTGTCTGATAAGACAAAGGCTACGGAACTGATTTCAACTTTTGAAGAAAAACAGGAACTGGTCGATCTGGTTAAAGAAAGAATGGCAGATGATAATACAGGAGTTCAGGTATATATCGGAGATGAACTTCCGATTTCTACAATGAAGGATTGCAGTGTTGTAACAGCAACTTATGAGCTGGGACAGGGAATGCACGGAACAATCGGTATTGTCGGACCGAAGCGTATGGATTATGAGAATGTGGTAAATAGTCTGAAGACCCTAAAAGTTGAACTCGATGAGGTATTCAAAAAAAATAAAGGTAACTAAGACAGTTAGCTGTCTGACTGGAAAGGCGGTAGAAGAAACGTGTCAGAAACAAATAAAAATGAAGCTGGCGTACAGGAAGAAGTGGAGAAAGAAACTCCGGAAACAGAACCTGTTACAGAGCCGGTAGAAGAAGCACCGGAGACAATTGCAGGAGAAAATCCGGAAGAGGATAAAGAACCTGATGCCGAAGCGGATAAAGACGCAAAAGGAAAAACTTCTTTCTTTGGCAAAAAGAAAAAAGAAAACAAGCTTGAACAGCAGATTGAAGATCTGACTGACAGACTGAAACGTAACATGGCTGAGTTTGATAATTTCCGCAAACGTACGGAAAAAGAAAAATCCAGTATGTATATCATCGGAGCAAAAGACATTATTGAGAAGATTCTCCCGGTTGTGGATAACTTCGAAAGAGGTCTTGCGCAGGCTCCGGAAAACGATCCATTTGCTGATGGAATGGAAAAAATCTACAAACAGCTTATGACTACACTGGAAGGTCTGGGAGTTGAACAGATCGAGGCAGTGGACAAGGAATTTAATCCGGACTTCCACAATGCAGTAATGCATGTAGAAGACGAATCAGTTGGAGACAACATTGTTGTGGAAGAACTTCAGAAGGGTTACACCTATAAAGGATTTGTAGTCCGTCACAGCATGGTAAAAGTTGCAAACTGATCGTACTCAAAGAAAAAGGAAGCGGCTGCGAAGCAGACATTTACTTTTTCTGGAAGGACAAATTAAAATATTTAATAATCTTAGAATAAATTCAGGAGGAATATTATCATGGGAAAAATCATTGGTATTGACTTAGGTACAACAAACAGTTGTGTAGCTGTAATGGAAGGTGGACAGCCAACCGTTATCGCTAATACAGAAGGCGCAAGAACTACACCGTCTGTAGTTGCTTTCACAAAAACAGGAGAACGTCTTGTAGGTGAGCCTGCAAAACGTCAGGCAGTAACAAACGCAGACAGAACAATCTCTTCCATCAAGAGAGAGATGGGTACTGATTATCGTGTAACAATCGATGATAAAAAATACTCTCCACAGGAAATTTCTGCTATGATTCTTCAGAAACTGAAAAAAGATGCAGAAGGATACCTTGGAGAAAGCGTAACAGAAGCTGTTATCACAGTTCCGGCTTACTTCAACGATGCTCAGCGTCAGGCAACAAAAGATGCTGGTAAGATTGCTGGTCTTGATGTAAAACGTATCATCAACGAGCCTACAGCAGCAGCTCTTGCTTATGGTCTTGACAACGAAAAAGAACAGAAGATCATGGTTTACGACTTAGGTGGTGGTACATTTGACGTATCCGTTATCGAAATCGGTGATGGTGTTATCGAAGTACTTTCCACAGCTGGTAACAACCGTCTTGGTGGTGATGACTTTGACCAGAAAGTTACAGACTGGATGATCGACGAATTCAAGAAAGCAGAAGGCGTTGATTTAAGCAATGATAAGATGGCACTTCAGAGACTGAGAGAAGCTGCTGAGAAAGCTAAAAAAGAACTTTCTTCCGCAACAACAACAAACATCAACCTTCCGTTCATTACTGCAACAGCAGAAGGACCGAAGCATTTCGATATGAACCTTACAAGAGCTAAATTCGATGAGCTGACACATGATCTGGTAGAAAAAACAGCAGAACCGGTTCGCCGTGCACTGTCTGATGCAGGTATCACAGCTTCTGAACTTGGCCAGGTACTTCTGGTAGGTGGATCTACACGTATCCCGGCAGTACAGGATAAAGTAAAACAGCTTACAGGTAAAGAACCAAGCAAATCCCTGAACCCAGATGAATGTGTAGCACTTGGTGCTTCTGTACAGGGTGGTAAACTTGCAGGTGATGCAGGTGCCGGTGATATCCTTCTTCTGGATGTTACTCCGCTGTCACTGTCTATCGAGACAATGGGTGGTATCGCAACTCGTCTGATCGAGAGAAATACAACTATCCCGACCAAGAAGAGTCAGATCTTCTCTACAGCAGCAGATAACCAGACAGCAGTAGATATCAACGTAGTACAGGGTGAGCGTCAGTTCGCAAAAGATAACAAATCCCTTGGACAGTTCCGTCTGGATGGAATCCCGCCAGCACGTCGTGGTGTTCCGCAGATCGAAGTTACATTCGATATTGATGCCAACGGTATTGTAAATGTATCTGCTAAGGATCTTGGAACAGGTAAAGAACAGCACATCACAATCACAGCTGGTTCCAACATGTCTGATTCTGATATTGACAAAGCAGTCAAAGAAGCTGCTGAGTTCGAAGCTCAGGATAAGAAACGTAAAGAGGGAATCGATACAAGAAACAATGCAGACTCCATGGTATTCCAGGTTGAGAATGCACTTAAAGAAGCTGGCGATAAGATTGATGCCAACGATAAAGCTGCTGTTGAAACAGACCTGAATGCACTGAAAGATCTTCTTGCTCAGACAGCAAATGCAGAGCTTACAGATTCTCAGATTGCAGACATCAAAGCAGCTCAGGAAAAAATGATGGAAAGTGCACAGAAGCTTTTCGCTAAAATGTATGAGCAGACACAGCAGGCCGGCGGTCAGGCAGGCCCGAACCCGGGAGCAGGTGCCGGAGCAGCTCAGGGCGGAAATGAAGCAGGCTATGGCGATGATGTTGTAGATGCCGACTATAAAGAGGTCTAATTAAGGTATAGGAAAGAGAAAAGATGGCTGATAAAAGAGATTACTATGAGGTCCTGGGTGTCAGCAAGACTGCCAGTGATTCAGAATTAAAAAGTGCATATCGAAAATTAGCCAAAAAATATCATCCGGACGTAAATCCGGGAGACAAAGAAGCAGAAGCAAAGTTCAAAGAAGCAACAGAAGCATACAGTGTGTTAAGTGATGCAGAGAAAAGAAGACAGTATGACCAGTTTGGTCATGCTGCCTTTGAACAGGGCGGCGGCGGAGCCGGCGGTTTCGGTGGATTTGACTTCAACGGAGCGGATATGGGTGATATCTTCGGTGATATTTTCGGTGATCTGTTTGGTGGCGGCGGGAGACGTCGTGCCAATAATGGTCCGATGAAAGGCGCTAATTTACGTGCCCGTGTGAATATTACATTTGAAGAGGCAGTGTTTGGATGTGACAAGGAACTGGAAATTGTTTTGAAAGACGAGTGTACAACCTGTCATGGAACTGGTGCAAAGCCGGGAACACAGCCAACTACTTGCCCTAAATGTAACGGGGAAGGTCAGATTGTCTATACACAGCAGTCTATGTTTGGTATGGTACGAAATGTTCAGACCTGTCCGGAATGTAACGGAAGTGGTAAAATCATCAAAGAAAAATGTACTTCCTGTCATGGAACGGGATATACTTCTTCCAGAAAGAAAATTTCTGTTTCTATTCCGGCTGGTATTGATAACGGACAGAGCATTCGCATCCGTGATAAGGGAGAACCCGGAACAAATGGCGGTCCAAGAGGCGATTTACTTGTAGAAGTAAATGTTGCACGCCATCCAATTTTCCAGAGACAGGATATGAATATTTTCTCAACAGCGCCGTTGACTTATGCACAGGCTGCACTTGGTGGAGAAATCCATATCAATACAGTGGATGGAGATGTTGTTTACGAGGTGAAACCAGGAACACAGACAGATACACGTATCCGTCTGAAAGGTAAAGGCGTTCCGTCACTGAGAAACAAAAATATCCGTGGTGATCACTATGTAACACTGATTGTTCAGGTTCCGACCAAGCTTAACGAGGAAGCAAAAGAAGCACTTCGTAAGTTTGATGAGGCATGTGGAAACAGACCTGTATCGGAAGAAAATGGCGGTTCCGAAAAATCAGAAAAGAAGAAAAAGAGCTTTATGGATAAACTCAAAGAGACTTTTGAGGATTAAATATAAGAAACTTTTCGGGAAAAGAGGGAAAACCCTCTTTTCTTTTTTTATGGTTTCATGTATAGTAGATTAGATAGGATTATGGAGACTGTTTACAGCAAAATAATCCGTGAGTAGTGCAGACATTATAATGATCAGGCTTTTAGCCGGGACAGGAGCTTATAATATATGAAATGGAATCGTTTTACTATTAAAACAAAAACAGATGCAGAAGATATGATCATCTGTACTCTTGCAGAGATAGGTGTGGAAGGAGCTGAGATACAGGATCATCAGCCGCTGACCGAAGAAGATAAAGCACAGATGTTTGTAGATATCATGCCGGAAGGTCCGGCAGATGACGGGATTGCATATCTGAACTTTTATCTGGAGGAAGATGCAGATAAAGATGCAATTCTGGCGGATGTCAGAAAAGCACTGGATGAGCTTCGTACATTCATGGATATCGGAGAAGGTACGATTGAAGAGTCTCAGACAGAAGATAAAGACTGGATCAACAACTGGAAAGAATTTTTCCATCAGTTTTATGTGGATGATATCCTGATCGTTCCGTCATGGGAAGAAATCAAAGAGGAAGATAAGGACAAAATGATCCTTCACATTGATCCGGGTACAGCATTTGGAACGGGTATGCATGAGACAACACAGCTTGTGATCCGTCAGCTGAAGAAATATGTGAAACCGGGAATGGAAATACTTGATGTAGGAACCGGAAGTGGTATCCTTGGAATTACAGCACTGAAATTTGGTGCAGGTCATGTAGTAGGAACAGATCTTGATCCATGTGCAGTACCGGCAGTGCAGGATAACAAAGAAGCAAACCAGATCGTAGACGAAACTTTTGATATGATGATCGGAAATATTATCGATGATAAAGAAGTACAGGATCAGGTCGGCTATGAGAAATATGATATTGTCGCTGCGAATATTCTCGCAGATGTACTGGTTCCACTTACACCGGTAATTGTTCATCAGATGAAAAAAGGTGCATACTATATTACTTCCGGTATTCTTGATGTCAAAGAAGAAGTAGTTAGGGAAGCTGTGCTTAAAGCAGGACTGACACTTGTAGAAGTGACAAGACAGGGCGAGTGGGTCTGTGTAACAGCAAGAAAGGACTGATCTCATGCAGAGATTTTTTGTAGAACCACATCAGGTTGATGAAGAACAGCATCAGATTCATATTACAGGAAGTGATGTTAATCATATTTCCAATGTCCTTCGTATGAAACAGGGTGAGGAAGTGTGGATCAGCGATGGCGGTGTAAAAGAATACAGATGCGCAATTGAGGCATTCAGTCAGGAAGAAGTACTTCTCCATATTATATATGCGCAGGAGCCGGATTATGAGCTTCCCAACCGCATTTATCTGTTTCAGGGTCTGCCCAAGGCAGATAAAATGGAACTGATCATACAGAAGGCAGTAGAACTTGGCGCATATGAGGTGATTCCGGTGGAGACAAAACGATGTGTTGTGAAACTGGACAGCAAGAAAGCTGCAAAGAAGGTAGATCGCTGGCAGCAGATTGCCGAAAGTGCAGCAAAACAATCCAAGCGAATGCTGATTCCGAAGGTTCATGAAGTGCTTAGTTTTAAAGATGCTTTAAAATATGCGCAGTCTATGGATGTCCGACTGATTCCTTACGAACTCGCGAAAGGAATGAAGGAGACAAAAGAAATCCTTGCGGGTATCACCCCGGGTCAGTCTGTTGGAATCTTCATTGGACCAGAAGGTGGATTTGAAGAAAAAGAGGTAGAAACAGCTATCAGTGAAGGCGCAAAGCCGATCACTCTTGGAAGGCGCATTCTTCGTACAGAAACAGCAGGACTTGCAATTTTGTCAGTTCTGATGTTCCAGCTTGAAAATTAACAAAAAAGAAGTAAATGTTTAAAAGAGACTCTGCGGTGAAGAGTCTGAACAGTTATAAAGAGGAGATTATGGAAGTTTATTTTGACAATTCTGCAACGACCAGATGCTATGATTCCGTAAAAGACGTTGTGGTAAAGACGATGACAGAGGATTTTGGAAATCCGTCCGCTATGCATCTGAAGGGCGTAGAAGCAGAAAAATATGTAAAAGAAGCAGCAAAAACAATAGCAGGGATCCTGAAGGTACAGGAAAAGGAAATCCTGTTTACATCCGGTGGTACAGAATCAGATAACCTTGCACTTATTGGAGGCGTACTGGCAAACAGACGAAATGGAAATCATATTATCATTACAGCTGTAGAACATGCTGCAGTCAGTCAGCCGGCCTCTTTTCTTCAGGAGCAGGGGTTTGAAATCACTTATCTTCCGGTAGATGCACAGGGCAGAGTAAAAATGAGTGCACTTGAGTCGGTTCTGAGACCAGATACGATCATGGTGTCTACCATGCTGGTAAATAATGAAGTTGGTTCTGTTATGCCAGTGGAAGAAATTGCAAAGATGGTTCATGAGAAATGTCCGAAAGCTCTGTATCATGTAGATGCCATTCAGGGATTTGGTAAATATCGTATTTATCCGAAGAAAATGGGAATTGATCTTCTGGCAGTCAGCGGACATAAGATCCATGGCCCAAAAGGAATCGGATTTCTTTATATCAATGAAAAGGTCAAGATCATTCCGCAGATCCTTGGCGGCGGCCAGCAGAGCGGCATGCGTTCCGGAACAGATAATGTACCTGGAATTGCGGGACTTGGTGTGGCAGCAGGACAGATTTATGAGAATCTGGATGAGAATGTGGAACACATGTATCAGCTGAAGGAACATATTGCAGAAGGACTTGCACAAATCGGAGATATCCGCATCAATGGAATGCCGCTTCGAGAAGGAGCACCACAGATCCTGAGTATCAGTGTTATGGGTGTGCGGAGTGAAGTACTGCTTCATTCGCTGGAGGATAAAGGAATTTACATTTCAGCAGGCAGTGCATGCTCCAGCCATAAGAGAAAACCGAGTGCTACTTTAAGTGCCATGGGAATGCCAAAGGATCAGATAGAAAGTACAGTACGTCTGAGTTTCTGCGAGGAAAATACCATGGAAGAAGCAGACTATTTCCTGGAAACCATGAAAACGCTGGTTCCAATGCTCAGACGCTATTCTAGAAAATAATCAGGAGGAAAACCCGATATGATATTTCACGCATTCTTAATAAAATATGCAGAGATTGCGATTAAAGGAAAAAACAGATATCTTTTTGAAGATGCGCTTGTAAAACAGATGAAGCTGGCTCTTGAGCCGGTAGAAGGCGAATTTACTGTAACTAAGGAGCAGGGACGAGTATATGTGTTCTGCCCGGAAAAATATGATTTTGAAGAGGCTGTGGAGGCACTGCAGCGCGTATTTGGTATTGTAGGAATCAGCCCGGTTGTGATTTATGAGGATCAGGGCTTTGATCAGATGGCCAAAGATGTTGTATCCTATATGGAAGCAAGATATCCTGGGTACAATGGTTCCTTTAAAGTATATACGAGAAGAGCAAAAAAATCATATCCGATCACATCAATGGAGGTAAGTGCTGCAATTGGTGAGAAAATTCTGGATGCATTTCCGGAGGCAACCGTTGATGTACATAAACCGGAGATGACATTGTCAGTAGAAATTCGTGATAAGATTTACGTATATTCCGAAACGATCCCGGGTCCTGGAGGAATGCCGATCGGAACAAACGGTAAGGCAATGCTTCTTTTGTCCGGAGGAATTGACAGTCCGGTTGCCGGTTACATGATCGCCAAACGTGGAGTTAAGATAGAGGCTGTTTATTTCCATGCACCGCCGTACACAAGTGAACGTGCCAAACAGAAGGTTGTAGATCTGGCAAAACTGGTGGCTCGTTACAGCGGACCGATTCGTCTCCATGTAGTTAACTTTACTGACATTCAGCTTTATATTTATGATCAGTGTCCGCACGAAGAACTGACGATTATCATGCGTCGTTATATGATGCGTATTGCTGAGCATTTTGCACGCAAAGACAAATGTCTGGGTCTTATTACAGGAGAAAGTATCGGACAGGTTGCAAGCCAGACTCTGCAGAGCCTTGCAGCAACAGATGAGGCATGTGAACTTCCGGTGTACCGTCCGGTTATTGGATTTGATAAAGAAGAGATCGTTCAGATTTCCAGAAAAATCAATACATTTGAGACCTCCATCCAGCCGTTTGAAGATTGCTGCACGATCTTTGTGGCAAAACATCCGGTTACAAAACCAAATCTCAAGGTTATTCACAGATCTGAAGAGAAATTAAACGAAAAGATCGATCAGCTGATGGAAGAAGCTTTGGCTTCAACAGAAGTTATTGAGATTCAGTAGAGAAATGAGCAAAAATATAAAACAGCTTCTCATGCATTGTGCAAAGAAGCTGTTTTATAACTCATTAATATCTGATTTCTCGAAAAAGAAATAATGCAGATTACTCAATTACATAAGGCTGAACGACTGCCAGGATTGTATCAAGAGTAGTTCCTTCTGCATGGATATTCAGATTGATTGGTTTGGATAAGTCCAGGCTGAAGATACCCATGATGGATTTTGCATCGATCACATATCTTCCGGATACTAAATCAAAGTCACAGTCAAATTTACTGATCTCGTTTACAAATGCTTTCACTTTATCGATAGAATTCAGCGAGATTTTTAATGTTTTCATTTTGAGAACCTCCCTATTTAAGTGTTATTATGTCATTTATCTTACCCGTCCATGTTCAAAAAGTCAAGGGAAAAGAAAGGAAAATATAATTGGCATTTATAAAAAAACAATTAAATCGAGAGAATAGACAGAAATATCAGAAAATAAAAGAGGTATATTATGAAAAAAAAGGTTGCGCTTCATAATCTGGGCTGTAAAGTAAATGCATACGAAGTTGAAGCAATGCAGCAGCTTCTGGAAAATGCAGGATATGAGACAGTTCCATTTGAAGAAGGTGCGGATGTCTATGTGATCAACACATGTACAGTTACAAATATTGCGGACCGAAAGTCAAGACAGATGCTTCATAAAGCAAAAAAAATGAATCCGAATGCGATTGTTGTTGCTACAGGCTGTTATGCGCAGGCAGATACAGAAAAACTTAAAGAAGATGCAGCAGTAGATCTGATCCTTGGAAATAATCAGAAAACGCAGATTGTAGAAGCACTGGAATCATATGAAAAAGAACATGCCAGACAGGTGAAGGTAATTGAAATCAATCGTACTAAAGAATACGAAGAACTTTCAATTGCTTCGACAGCAGAACATGTGAGAGCATATATCAAAGTACAGGACGGTTGTAATCAGTTTTGTACTTACTGTATTATTCCATATGCAAGAGGTCGTGTCCGCAGCAGAAGGATTGCAGATGTTCTGAAAGAAGTAGAGACACTTGCTGCAAAAGGATATAAGGAAGTGGTACTTACCGGAATTCATTTAAGTTCCTATGGTGTGGATTTCCCGGAAGAAGAAAGAGAAAGTCTTCTTTCTTTAATACAGGAAGTAAGTAAAGTAACAGGAATTGAAAGAATTCGTTTAGGGTCACTGGAACCGAGAATTATAACAGAAGAATTTCTGGAAGGTATCACGGCTACAGGGAAAGTATGCCCACATTTTCATTTATCCTTGCAGAGTGGATGCAATCGGACCCTGAAAAATATGAATCGTCGTTACAGCGCACAGGAATATGCGGAAAAATGTGCACTGATCCGTGAGTTTTATGCCGCACCGGCACTTACCACAGACGTAATTGTTGGTTTTCCGCAGGAAACAGAAGAGGACTTTGAAGAATCCTATGAATTTGTGAAAAATATTCATTTTTATGAGACGCACATTTTCAAATACTCCAGAAGGCAGGGAACAAAGGCAGCTGCAATGGACGGACAGCTGACAGAAGCCGTAAAGGCGCAGCGTAGTGAGCGTATGCTGGAATTGCATGAGATGCGGGCAAAAGAATATGAAGAAGCAATGATAGGAAAAGAACTTGAGATTCTTCTGGAAGAGGAAATTGAAATTGCAGGAGAAATGTGGTACGTGGGACACAGCAGAGAATATGTAAAGGCTGTTATCAGAAAAACAGATGCACACAAAGTGAATGATCTTGTAAAAGTCAGAGCTATTGGATTTGCAAAAGAGCATATTCTGGAAACGGTTCTTGTATTTTAGAACGAATTATATTAAAATAAAGAGGAAATCTTATTAAGGACGTGAGGAAAATGACAGAAAACAATTTAGGAAATACACAGTATTTCAGAACAAAGCCAGATGCAGATCTTGAAGTAAAGGAAGTACTGGATCTGGTCTACAATGCAATGGATGAAAAAGGATATAATCCGGTGAACCAGATCGTCGGTTATATTATGTCCGGAGATCCAACTTATATTACCAGTCACAAGGGTGCAAGAAGCATGATCATGAAAGTGGAACGAGATGAACTGGTAGAAGAACTTCTTAATGAATATATTAAGAATAAATCCTGGGAACGATAAATGATGCGTATTCTGGGACTGGATTATGGATCCAAAACAGTAGGAGTGGCAGTCAGTGATCCACTTGGCCTGACTGCCCAGAGATTAGAGACCATCTGGCGGAAACAGGAAAACAAGCTTCGCCGGACGCTTGCACGTATTGAGGAACTTGTGACAGAATATGAAGTTGAAAAGATTGTTCTGGGATATCCGAAGAATATGAACAATACAGTTGGTGAGCGTGCAGAAAAAGCACTGGAATTCGGGGAGATGCTTAAGAAACGTACAGGTCTGGAAGTGATCATGTGGGATGAACGTCTTACGACTGTTTCAGCAGATCGCACATTGATGGAGGCCGGTGTACGAAGAGAAAATCGTAAAGAGTATCTCGACGGAATTGCAGCAGTATTTATTTTACAGGGATATCTGGACTCCCTGTCAGTATGATAAGGGTGAAGGCATGGAAAAAATCAGATTTCAGCTGACCGATGGGACAGTAGAAGAATTTTATATCGAAGAACAGACAAGAATCGGAGGAGTATCGTATCTTCTTGTATCCGATTCCATGGAAGATGAAGCGTCTGCCTATATTTTGAAGGATGTATCAAAGGATACAGATCCGGATGCCTGCTATGAAATGGTCGAGGATGATGACGAACTGCAGGCTGTTTATAAGGTTTTTGAACAAATGCTTGAAGACGTGGATTTTGAAATGTAACATAACTGTGAAGAACAGTTATACTATCACAGACATATAGGACGGTAAGCAGACCAGATGGGAATGTATATGCATTCCTGTATTGGTGTGCACAGAATATGGAGGTGCTTGATTGAGCGAAAATCTAAAAGAAAATAAATTAAAAGAGAATCATAAAGAATATAAAGGAAGAAAATATAACAACCGGGATCATAAGCCAGGTGATAATAATACAAAGAAACCAGCTGCCAGACAGAAAAATTTCCGTTACAGACAGCAGCGGCCAAATACAAAACGCTATGACAAAAAAGAGGAAACAGTTTCTGTAGAATTACCAGCTGTACAGCAGACAAAGGCAGCAGTGAAGCCTGTTTCCAGAAACAACACTGGTAAGACACAGCAGCAGAGAGGAAATGCCCGTCGTGGACGTAAAGGAACTTCCAAACTTAAAATCATTCCATTAGGAGGTCTGGAGCAGATCGGAATGAATATCACAGCCTTTGAATATGAAGACAGTATTGTGGTAGTCGACTGTGGACTTTCTTTCCCGGAAGATGATATGCTGGGAATTGACCTTGTAATTCCGGATGTTACTTACCTGAAAGAAAATATTTCAAAAGTAAAAGGTTTTGTGATCACGCATGGTCATGAGGATCATATAGGTGCACTTCCTTACGTATTAAAAGAAGTAAACGTACCGATTTATTCTACAAAACTGACACTTGGTCTGATCACAAATAAGCTGAAAGAGCATAATCTTGTACGTTCTACAAAGCTTAAAGAAGTAAAACACGGACAGGTCATCAATCTTGGGGATTTTTCCATTGAATTTATAAAAACAAACCACAGTATTCAGGATGCTTCTGCGCTGGCTATTTATTCACCGGCAGGTATTGTAGTCCATACGGGTGATTTTAAAGTCGATTATACGCCGGTATTTGGTGATGCGATCGATCTGCAGAGATTTGCAGAAATCGGTAAAAAAGGTGTACTTGCATTGATGTGCGACAGCACAAATGCCGAACGTCCGGGATTTACTATGTCAGAACGTACAGTCGGACATGTGTTTGACAATCTTTTTAATGAACACAGAACAGCCCGAATCATTATTGCGACATTTGCATCAAATGTAGACCGTGTACAGCAGATTATTGATACTGCATACAGATTCGGACGTAAAGTAGCAGTAGAAGGCCGCAGTATGGTAAATATCATTTCAGTTGCCTCTGAACTCGGATATCTTCGTATTCCGGAGAATACTCTGATTGAGATCGATCAGGTGAAAAATTATCCGGATGAAAAGATGGTTCTGATCACGACAGGAAGTCAGGGAGAATCCATGGCTGCTTTGTCAAGAATGGCGGCAAACATTCATAAAAAGATAACTATCAAACCAAATGATACGATTATTTTCAGCTCCAATCCGATCCCAGGAAATGAAAAGGCAGTTTCCAAGGTTATCAATGAACTTTCAATGAAGGGAGCTAAGGTTATTTTCCAGGATGTTCATGTATCAGGACATGCCTGCCAGGAAGAGATCAAACTGATCTATTCTCTTGTAAGACCAAAATATGCGATCCCGGTTCATGGTGAATACAGACATCTGACTGCACAGAAACATGTTGTAGAGGACCTTGGTATTCCGAAAGAAAACATCTTTATTCTTGCATCAGGAAATGTGCTTGAAATGGATGCAAACAGTGCAGTAGTTACGGGTTCTGTTCATACAGGAGCAATTCTGGTAGACGGACTTGGTGTCGGAGATGTTGGAAATATCGTATTACGTGACCGCCAGCATCTTGCAGAGGACGGAATTATGATTGTTGTTATGACACTGGAACGCCACAGTAATGTGGTTCTTGCCGGTCCGGATATTGTATCTCGAGGATTTGTTTATGTGCGAGAGTCTGAAGATCTTATGGAACATGCAAAAGAAGTCGTGGAAAATGCACTGGATTCCTGTCTGGATCGAAATATTACTGACTGGGGCAAAATCAAAAATGTTGTAAAAGACGCACTCAGTGAGTTCCTGTGGAAGAGAACTAAAAGAAGTCCGATGATTCTGCCGATTATTATGGAGGCATAATAAAAATGGATGCGGTAAACAGAAATATCCATCTTCTTCTGACTGCTATTCAGAAGAGTGAAGTGTACAGAAACTATAAGAAGCAGGAGGAGATTCTGGAAAAAAATCCGGAGCTTTATGCCAGAGTACAGCAATTTAAAGCAGATAATTTCCGCCTTCAGAATGAGGAAAAGGGAAATTTGCTTCAGGCAGCAGATCGTCTGGCAAAAGAATCAGCAGAGCTTCGGAGAAATCCGGAAGTAAATGCCTATCTTGACGCAGAACTGGCGCTTTGCAGGATGATGCAGCAAATCTGTAAGACCCTGACGGATGGAATTGATATTAAGATTCCTGAAATCTGAGATTTTTAATCGGTACACAGAAAGGAGCAGATATGGGAGATACGAAAGATCGTGTAAGTGCAGCCGGAGTGATCGTTGCAGGGGGATTTTTTAAAATAGCCCTGTATGTATGTGTGGCTGTGCTTATAATCTGGATCGGTAAAGTAACCTATCAGTTTGGATATAATATTTTTAACCAGCAGGCAATGAGCCCGGGAGAAGGTCAGGAAGTAACGGTTGTGATCAAGGAAGATGCATCGGCATATGATATTGCCAGAACACTGAAAAGCAAAGGTCTGATCGAGGATACCATGGTATTCTGGGTGCAGGAGAAGCTTTCTAACTATAGTGGTAAAATGAAGCCGGGAACATATCTTCTCAGTACTGCTTATACTCCAAACAGAATCATGGGTATTCTTGCGGGGGATGCAGAACAGGAAGGAGCCGGTTCGTGATCGTAGAGGAGAGAATGCGTACATTTATCAATTCTCTTGATGCAGGGAACACTCCATTTCTTGATGAACTGGAGTGTTCTGCTCTGTCAGAGGGAGTTCCCATCATACGTAAAGAAATGCAGAGCTTTATAAAAACATTGCTTGCGATCCACAGACCACGGCGTATTCTGGAAGTAGGGACGGCTGTTGGGTTCTCAACACTTCTTATGTGTGAATACAGTCAGCCGGATATGCATATTACAACAATCGAAAATTATGAGAAAAGAATACCGAAGGCAAAAGAAAATTTTTGTAAAGCAGGACGAGAGTCACAGATTACATTTCTGGAAGGAGATGCAGGAGCAATCCTGAAGGAGCTTGATGGGGCATATGATCTGATTTTTATGGATGCAGCCAAAGGACAGTATATTCACTGGCTTCCGGATGTTGTACGTCTTCTTGCACCAGGTGGTGTGCTGATGTCTGATAACGTACTTCAGGAAGGCGAACTGATAGAGTCTCATTATCTGGTGGAGAGAAGAAACCGTACAATTTATAAACGTATGAGAGAATATCTGTATGAACTGAAACACCATCCACAGCTTGTGACAAGTATTATTCCGTTAGGAGACGGAGTGTCTTTGAGCGTTAAGGAGGAATTATGAGAAATATTGAATTGCTGGTACCGGCAAGTAGTCTTGAGGTACTTAAAATAGCCGTAATTTTTGGTGCAGATGCGGTGTATATCGGTGGAGAAGCTTTTGGCCTTCGGGCAAAAGCTAAGAATTTTTCCCATGAGGATATGGCAGAGGGAATTGCTTTTGCTCATGAACATGGCGTGAAGGTCTATGTAACAGTAAATATTCTGGCACACAACGATGATCTTCCTGGTGTCAGAGAATATCTGCAGGAGTTAAAAGAACTGAAACCGGATGCGCTGATCATTGCAGATCCGGGAATTTTTACTTATGCTCGTGAGATCTGTCCGGAAATAGAATGCCACATCAGCACACAGGCGAATAACACAAATTATGAGACGTATCGTTTCTGGTATAAACTGGGTGCGAAACGTGTTGTGACAGCCAGAGAACTTTCCCTGAAAGAAATCAGCGAGATACGTGCACATATTCCGGATGATATGGAAATTGAAACGTTTGTACACGGTGCAATGTGTATCTCTTATTCCGGAAGATGTCTGCTCAGTAACTATCTGGTAGGAAGAGATGCAAATCAGGGAGCATGCACACATCCGTGTCGCTGGAAATATTCCATCGTAGAAGAAAAGCGTCCTGGTGAGTACATGCCGGTGTTTGAGAATGAGAGGGGAACTTATATCTTTAATTCCAAAGATCTCTGTATGGTAGAACATATGGATGATATTTTGAACAGCGGAATTGACAGCCTTAAGATAGAGGGGCGTATGAAAACTGCTCTTTATGTTGCAACCGTTGCAAGAACTTATCGTAAGGCAATTGATGACTACATGGAGTCTCCGGAGAAATATAAGGCTAATATGGCATGGTATCAGGAGCAGATTTCCAACTGTACGTATCGTCAGTTTACGACAGGATTTTTCTATGGCAAACCGGATGAGAATACACAGATCTATGATAACAATACTTATGTGAAGGAATATACTTATCTGGGATATGCGGAAGAAGTTGATGAGAACGGATATGCACATATTACCCAGAGAAACAAATTCAGTGTAGGCGAAAAAATTGAAATTATGAAGCCGGATGGCAGAAATATTGAAGCTGTTGTAAAGGCAATCTACGATGAAGATGGAAAATCTGTTGAAAGTGCACCACACCCACAGCAGAAGCTTGCGGTTGATCTTGGAACAGAAGTAGAAAAATATGATCTGCTGAGAAGAGCAGAAGAATAAAAAAAGGACAGAGTTTTGTGGAGAGGAATCCCACAAAATTCTGCCTTTTTTGTCAGGAATGTTTATGAGTAAAAAACGCATTAGTAAACTGTGGGAATAAGATCAGCAGAACAGAGCCTTCAGTTTTTTTAATGCGTTTTTTTCAATCCTGGAAACATAAGAACGACTGATCTGAAGCTGTTCAGCGATTTCGCGCTGTGTCATTTCGCGGAAACCAAAGAGCCCAAAGCGACAACAAATAACCTGATATTCTTTTTGGGTGAGTGCATCTTTCATAGAAGATAAAAGAAAACGAATATTTTCACGAATAGAAAAATCTTCTACGATGTCAACAGGTGGACTTTCGATAATATCAAGAAGATTGATCTCATTGCCTTCCTTATCTGTTCCGATCGGTTCATAGAGAGAAACCTCCTTCGAACGTTTTTTTCGGGCACGGAGCATCATCAGGAGTTCGTTGTCGATGCATCTGGCTGCATAAGTGGATAATCTGGCAGAGCGCTCAAAATTGAAGGTGGAAATTGCTTTGATCAGTCCGATCGTACCAATGGAAATCAAATCCTCCAGTTCTTCACCGGTTCCCTGATATTTTTTTGCAACATGTGCAACCAGCCGGAGATTGCGTTCGATCAGGATACGCTTAGCCTCGGGATCCCCTTCCTGGCAGAGCTTAAGACAGAGTTTTTCCTCTGATGCGGTCATAGGTTTCTGAAAAGTTTTCAAAGATCCACCTCGAAAGGGGTTTCTGTATAGTTTATGTTGAAGACGCGATTTCTGTGCTTTTCCAACCTGAAGAAGTGTGAGATAGTTGCTGTTTCAAAGGTTAATCGGTAAAAAATGCATGATAAAGAATGCAATGGGGAGAAAAGCAGTTTGTTGCGTATAATCCCGATGTAGTGTATAATATTTTTTATATGAGTAAATTTAAAATACATTTTCAAGGATAATCAGGTGAACCATATTGAAAAAAAAGATAGAACAGATACTCAATGGAAATTTTGAATACAATCATCCGGAACTCCTTTTTTCAAAAGAAAAACTGGAGATAAAAATCAAAGCAGGAACGACAGCACAGGGAGAACTGTATCTGGGAACGGAGAATAATGATAAGATACAGGGCTATGTTACTTCGTCAGACAGAAGGTTTGTTCCCGGAAACAGCCGTTTTTCCGGCACGACTGTCCGTCTGCCATATGGTATTGATGCTGCCGGTATGCAGCCCGGAGATGTATGCAGCGGCTGGCTGTGTATAACATCCGGTATTGGTGAATATAAGCTTCCGTTTGTAATTGAAGCAGTGCGTGATGAAATCATAAGCTCTATTGGGAAGGTCAGTGATCTGAAAAGCTTTTGCAAAATTGCAGAGAAAGATTTCAGGGAAGCTTACCAGCTTTTTACAGATAAAGATTTTTACATAGTGCTGAAAAATGCAGACAAGAAACAAAAGGCATTGTATGCAGGGCTTTCAAAACAGCCGGTAACGTATCAGCATCTGGAAGAGTTTCTGATCAGTCTGAAAGAAAAGGAACCAGTTTCCATATCATTAAAGACACTGGCATCAGAGTTCTATAATGTAGAAGAGGATATGCAGGAATCATTTGAGGTACACAGAAGCGGCAAGGGACATCTTCGCCTGGAGATAGAGGCAAGAGGGGAGTTTCTTGAGTCCGAACGTCATGTGATCACAGATGAAGATTTTATTGGAAGCAGTGTACAGATCAGATATCTGGTGCATGCAGATAAGCTGAAAAAGGATAATTATATAGGAGAGATCATTGTAAGGAGTCCTTATCAGGAACTGAAATATCATGTGCTGGCATCAAAAGCATCCCGTATTCATATCGACGTACACAGGGAAGAGAAAAAACACAAGCTTGCTCTTGTAAAGGATTACCTTGAATATCAGAAAGGAAAAATCGATTTCCAGAAATGGAAAGAGAATTCCGTTTACGAATTGAATCAGTTAAGAGAATCGGGATGTGAATATCCGGAATATCAGTTTCTGGAAGCGTACATAGATCATCTGGATGGAAAGGATGAGGATGCAAAGAAGATTCTTAAGAAATATCGTGGAAAAGAATTTGCAAGAGATGAACTGGAAGCGGCCGGAACTTATCTGTATCTTTGCACAGTAACAGGACTATACAGAGACAGAGGACAGGCTGTATGGAAGCTTCAGAATTTTTTTCGGCAGCAGGAAGACAGTTTTCAGTTGTTGTGGCTGCTGCTCCAGTTAGACAGTACATATCGAACCTCACCGTCAAGAGTCCTCTTTATGATGGAAGAACTTTATGAAAGAGGCTGCTGCAGTCCACTTCTCTATATGGAAGCATGGCGGATGGTCAGCGAGGAAGTTTCACTGCTCCACCGACTTACACCATTTTGGATACAGGTATTCTGTTTTGCAGGAAAGCATGATCTGCTTACAGAAGAACTTGTAATGCGTATGGCATATCTGTCAGGATATGAAAAGCATTATTATGGAAGTCTTTATAAAGCACTTGTCGCAGGATATGAGAAATACGAATCAGATGATATTCTGGAAGCAATCTGCAAATACATTATGAAAGGAGAACCACGTAAACCAATATATTTCCGATGGTTCTCACTGGCCGTTGGACGTGGGTTACGCATTACCCGATTATTTGAATATTATGTCGAAACAATGGATATTTCATACAGACGACAGCTGCCAAAACCGCTTCTGATGTATTTTGCATATAACGACAATTCTCTTGGTGATGCAAGAAAAGCTTACGTATATGCCAGTGTTGTTGCGTACAAAGAAAAAGATCCGAAGACGTATGAAAATTATAAAGACTGTATGGAACGTTTTGCACGTCGTAAGATCAGAGATGGACAGATTGATGAGAATTATGCGATCCTGTATCAGGAATTTCTGCTTGATCCATTCAGCAGAGAAGAAGGAGAAACAGTTGCTCCGATATTTTTTACCCATCGTCTGTATTGTGATGACAGCAAGATCCGACAGGTGATCGTGCGGCACAGCCAGTTTGCAGAAGAAGAAACTTATCCCTGCAACAAAGGAATTGCCTATCCGAGGATTTATACAGATGATGCTGTGATTTTGTTTCAGGATGATAAACAGAGGCGTTATGTTGCCACGGTTCCGTATAATCTTACAAAACTTATAGATGAAAATCCGGCAGTTGAAGACTTTCTTAAACTGGGAGTGAAAGAGCCGGGACTTCTGCTTCATTATTGTGAGGCAGCAGAACTGACATCTGATAATCTCAAATATTTCCAGGCACTGGCAGACCTGCCGGAATGCACGGAAGAATACAGGAATTCTGTACGCAGACAGATCCTTGATTTTTATGCGGCAAAAGTACATGGACAGGAGCTTGAGAGTTATCTTGAAAAAATGGATTTTCGTCAGTATGCGATGGTGGACAGAACAACACTTCTTGAGGTTCTGATCACCAGAAGAATGTTCAGACAGGCAATGGTAATTGTGGAAGAGTTTGGATATGAAGGTCTGGATTTAAGCTGTCTGCTTAAACTGACAAGTCGAATGATCCTCAAAAGTGATATGGCAGAGGACGATGAGCTTCTGGCACTGGCATCAGAGGTATTCCGAAAAGGCAAATATGATGAAGTGATCCTGCATTATCTGATGCTGTATCGTTTTGGTCCAATGGATGAACTTCTTTCAATATGGAAGAGTGCCAGAGGCTTTGAAATGGATACTTACGAGCTGGAAGAAAGGATTTTAAGTCTTCTGATCTTTACCTCGGATTATCGTAAAGAAGGAGAGAATGTGCTGGAATCTTATGTGAGACAATCCGGAAAAGAACGAATCATCGGAGCTTATCTCACACAGATTTCCTATGGAGTTTTTGTCCTGGAATATAAAATGAGTTCTTTTGTCAGAAGTCGGCTTGAATATGCTTTTACAAATAAATGGCCACTGAATATCATCTGTCGTCTGGCTCTTTTACAGGAAATTTCCAGAGAAAAAGATCCGAAGCCGGAATATGTCGGAATTGCACAGAGTATACTGGAGGAATGTGCAAAGAATCACTTAAAATTTGCATTTTTCCGCAGACTGTCACCGGAGCTTTTGAACCAGTACCAGCTGGATGATAAGACTTTTGTAGAGTGTCATGCAGAACCAGGGGCAAAAGTTACTCTGTTTTACAAACTGGATACAGGAATTGGCGGAGAAACAGAATATCAATGTGAACCGCTGAAGGAGATGTATGAAGGGATTTTTGTACGTACATTTACATTATTCTATGGCGAGACGCTGCAGTATTATTTTCAGATAGATAAAGATAATAAGACAAAGAAAACGCAGGAGCGTCTGGTGACTATGAAGAAGATTGAAGGAACTTCCGGAAGTAAATATCAGATGCTGAATCAGATTCTGTCAGCGAGAAGACTGGATAAGGTAAAAGAAGTGACGGATAGTCTGAGAGATTATCTCCGACAGGAACAGTATGTAAAAACTATGTTTACGATAGATAAGGAAAGCAGAAAATGAACGAAACAAGAGACTTGATAGTAGGAATTGATTTTGGAAAAGAATATTCTCAGATCTGCTATTATGACCGCAAAGCCGATGAACCTCGTTCTCTGCCAGTGAAGGTGGGCAGCAGTCAGTTTGAGATGCCTACCAGCCTATGTCTGCGTGCAGACCAGAAAACTTATTGTGTTGGTCTGGAAGCAGAGTATTTTGCCAGAGAAAAAGGCGGTTTTCTTGCCGGAAATCTGTATGAGATATCGGCACAGAAGACACAGGTTGTAATTGGCGGTCATAAACTGGAACCATGGGAGATTCTTCAGCATTTTCTCAGTGAAATTCTGAAGCTGCTGGGAATTTCAGAAATAGAAAAAAATATTCGCAGTCTGTCAATTGCGATGGAATCGCTTAATACAATACAGGTTGAGAATCTTCAGAAAGCATGCAGAGAACTTGGGATTCCGGAATCACATACAATTCTTCTTGATTATGAAGAGAGTTTTTATTATTATGTGATGACGCAGAAGATGGAAACCTGGAACAGAAGTGTGGCATGGTACAGCTTTGATCATCAGAAGGTAAGCTTCCGACGGATGTCTATGAATTCAGGAACACGACCTGTATTGGTACGTCTTGGGGATGCTGTCACAACGGAACTGAGCGAAAAGATGGAAGAGAGAGATGCTGATTTCTATACATTTATTAAAAATACCCTCGGAAAAGAGTTATATTCCAGTATTCAGATAAATGGAGAAGGATTTGATCAGGAATGGGCACAGAAATCTGTAAAACTTTTATGTTATCAGAGGAGAAAAGTTTTTTATGGAAACAATCTTTTTGCCAGAGGTGCATGCAGTGCCGGTGCAGAAAGAGTGCTTAATCATGCGTTGAAGGATTACCGCTATATGAGCAGCTCGCTTGTCCTCTCAGACATTGGAATGGAAATGAGAGTGATGGGGACACCTGCATACTATCCATTGATCGAATCCGGAAGAAACTGGTATGAAAGTAATGCATATGTGGAATTAATCCTTGATGATACCAGTGAACTGGTATTTATTGTAGATACAATGGGTGAGGAAGGTAAAAAACGAATTGCCATGGCACTGCCGGGACTTCCGGAGCGTCCGGCCAAAACAACCAGACTTGGGGTATCACTGCAGTATACCTCGCAGGCTGAATGCAGAGTTGTGGTAAAAGATCTCGGATTTGGTGAGATGTTTCCATCAAGTGGCAAAGAGTGGACAGAAACAACCAGATGGCAGGAGGAAACCAGGTGAGTGGATATATACTGTGTCAGACAAAGAGAGCAGAACTTCCGTATTTTGTAGAGAATATCAGTACCAATATTTATTCTCTGGAAGAACTTTGTTATTATCTGTATCATAATCTGTATCTGATCGATGAGACGATCATGAATGAAGAATTATGCAGATGGATTCAGGAGGAACTGGAACTTCCGGGGCTGGCGGCGAAGATTCGTTCAAAACTGGGAAAATTTGCAGTGGCAGAGGATATTATGTATCCGGTCTTTAAAGAAATCAATTATCTGACATATGAGGAACTGAAGGGACTGAATATCCGTCTGCAGAAAATGAATGATGAAGCACCAGAAATACATAAAAAACAAAAAGCAGATGCGTTGATGGAAAATGGAATGTATGTACATGCCATACAAGTATATCAGAAGCTTTTGGAAAATGAAAAGCTTGAGGAGATCAGAGAGGGTCTTACGGAAAGTGTTTATCATAATCTTGGCTGTGCTTACAGTTATCTGTTTCAGATGGAAAAGGCAGTAGAGTGTTTCCGCAGGGCATATGAAGGCAGCAGAAGCCGAGAAGCGCTGGAAACTTATCTGACTGCATTTGGAGTGACCAGAAGCCCGGCTGAGTATGAAAAAATGGCAAAGGCAACAGGGGCTGAACGTGAGATCCTTGAGAATATCAGAGCAAAACTCCAGAAGTTTTCCAGAACACCGGAACAGGAAATAAATACGGAAAATATGGACGAAATACTTACCAGACTTACCCGTGAATATCACAGAAGCACGGGATCGTGAAAAAAATGACAATGTATACAGTTTTTTTGCATAAATATGGTAGACGAAATGAACATAATCTGTTAAACTAGATTCATAATTTGGGTGTGATAAAGTAATGCCACCCGAAAAGATTAGGAGGAATTTATCATGTTAGTAAACGCTTCAGAAATGCTGAAAAAAGCAAAAGCTGGTCACTATGCAGTAGGTCAGTTTAACATTAACAACCTTGAGTGGACAAAAGCAATCCTGCTTACAGCACAGGAACTCAATTCTCCTGTTATCCTTGGTGTATCCGAAGGTGCCGGAAAATACATGACAGGCTACAAGACAGTTGTTGGTATGGTTAAAGGAATGATCGAAGAACTGAACATCACAGTTCCGGTTGCACTTCACCTGGATCACGGCAGCTATGAAGGATGTCTGAAATGTGTAGAAGCTGGATTTACATCTATCATGTTTGATGGTTCCCATTATCCGATCGAAGAGAACGTAGCAAAAACAAAAGAACTGGTTAAAATCGTTGCTGATCATGGAATGTCTCTGGAAGCAGAAGTTGGTTCCATCGGTGGTGAAGAAGACGGTGTTGTAGGTATGGGTGAATGTGCTGATCCTAAGGAATGCAAGATGATCGCTGATCTTGGTATCGATTTCCTTGCAGCAGGTATTGGTAACATCCATGGAAAATATCCAGCTAACTGGAAAGGACTGAGCTTTGAGACACTGGATGCAATCCAGCAGCTGACAGGAGATATGCCGCTCGTACTGCACGGTGGTACAGGTATCCCGGCTGATATGATCAAAAAAGCAATCGATCTTGGAGTTTCCAAAATCAATGTTAACACAGAGTGCCAGCTTTCATTTGCAGCAGCTACTCGTAAATATATTGAAGAAGGCAAGGATGAGCAGGGTAAAGGATATGACCCACGTAAACTTCTTGCTCCTGGATTTGAAGCAATCAAAGCTACTGTTAAAGAAAAAATGGAACTTTTCGGATCTGTTGACAAAGCCTGAGAATTCTTTTATATTTAAATCAAAGGAATCGGTGTTTTATGCACCGGTTCCTTTTTTTGCGATTTCATGGTAAGATGTCATTATGGAAAACAGAGAGAATTTAAAAAGAAACAAAAATGAAAATGTAATTATGAATTTTTCCGGTATCTATAATGAACAGCAATTTTACCGGAACCGGACAAGGATGAAGAATATATCCTGGGTGGAGGTACAGGATCTTCCGGGAAGCAATTGCTACTGTGACGATGAGGCCAGAAAACAAATATTGGAAAAAATGGATAGATATACGGGAGAAGGCATACATTTTATTGATTCAGGGAATTACCATTATGTAAGCCGTCTATGGCTGCAAAAGATACAGCAGCCATTTTGTCTTCTGGTATTTGATAATCATACAGACATGCAGCTTCCGGCATTTGGAGGACTTTTGTCCTGTGGAGGCTGGATTGCGGCATCGTTGGAAGAAATTTCCATGCTTGAGAAAGTTATTCTTATTGGACCGGATGAGGAAGCATATGCGCAGATAGAAGCTCCTTTTCAGGAAAAAGTACAGTTTTTGTCGAGAGAGAAACTTCAGGCTATGACTGTGCAGGAGAAAATGTGTTATTTTGAGGAATTGCAAACAGAGCTTCCACTTTATATTTCCGTGGACAAGGATGTGTTATGTCCGGCAGATGCAGATACGACCTGGAGTCAGGGGGATATGCTATTATCGGAACTTAAGGAATTTCTGAATATCATACTGAAACAACAGGCCGTGATCGGAATGGATATCTGTGGAGAGTGCGATCCGGATGCCTGTGAAAAAAATCTGCTGAATGACAGAGCGAACCAGGAAATTTTTGAAGTATGGGAAAAGTATTTTCAGATTCATGGGAATGAAAGGAAAGGAACGGCAGCAAATGAAGAATGAACTTTTTACCATTGGACCATTCACCGTTTACGGATATGGATTAATGATTGCGGTGGGGGTCTTCTCAGCGTGGTTAATTACAGATTACCGGGCTAAAAAACAAAGAATGGACAGAGATCATGTTTTTTCTCTGATTATCTGGTGCCTGCTTGGAGGCATTGTTTCTTCAAAATTGTTATTCTGGATCACGGAGTGGAAAACAATCCTGAATGATCCGAGATATCTTATGGAAACACTGGCAGATGGATTTGTTGTGTATGGAGGAATCATTGGAGGGATTCTGGCAGGGTGTTTCTATTGTTTCTGTAAGAAAATAAATTTCTGGAAATATTTTGATCTGGTGATGCCATCTGTGGCACTTGCACAGGGATTTGGAAGAATTGGCTGTCTGCTGGCAGGATGCTGCTACGGGCGCGAGACAGACAGTGCATTGGCGATTACATTTCAGAATTCTGATTTTGCACCAAATCATGTGGCACTGATCCCAACGCAAATTTATTCCAGTATACTGGATTTTGCGCATTTTTTTGTGCTCCTTTATATTTCGCATCATAAAAAAAAGGACGGACAGGTGGCTGCATGTTATCTGATTTTTTACAGTATCGGAAGATTTATACTTGAATTTTTCCGCGGAGATCTGATAAGGGGAAGTGTAGGGGGACTGTCTACATCACAGTTTATCAGTTTGTTTATTCTGGCGGCAGGACTTGTGATCATTGTCGGCAGATCAAAGAAAAATGTCTGATGGAAGCTGTAATAATCTGTTCTGAATGGAAGTGAGATTGTATAAAAAAAGAAGCCTGGTCATAGATTAGCAGAAAGACAGCGAGTCGGAGAAACGCAGAATGAACGTACCGGCGCAGGATCAGAAGTATGAAAATTTTATTGTCCGATATAACCAGAATACACATGGTGCATTTCGGTATGAATCAGATGAGGGCTTTCAGATTATAAATGACATTTTCGGAATCTTATATGTGCCAGTGAGCGATGTGGCAGAACTGGAACTGAGCAGCTATTCTTATTCTTCCATACCCAGATGTTATACATATATGGATATTGGTGCACTGAATACTTCAGGAGCAACGAGACTTCATGAACATCCGTATTTGAAACTGCAGGGAAAAGGAACGCTGGTTGCAATTATAGATTCAGGAATTAACTATTTACATCCGGCATTTCACAGAGGGGTGCGTAGTAAAATACGAAATATCTGGGATCAGGAGCTGGATGGTGGCAGGAACAACGAAATTCCTTTTGGAAAAGTGTTTTCAAGAGAAGATATAGAGAGGGCTTTGTCAGCAGAGAATCCCTGGGAAATTGTTCCATCTAATGATAAAAGTGGTCATGGTACGAAACTTGCTGCGACAGCGGCAGGATACAGAATAGAGAAAGAAGGATTTTCAGGGGCGGCTCCGGAAGCAGATCTGGTGATTGTAAAACTGAAGCAGGCCAAGAGGTATCTCCGAGATTTTTATCTGTTGCCACAGGAGCAGGATATCTATCAGGAAGATGATATTATGCTGGCCATTGCGTATGTCTTGCGTGTTGCCAGAGAATTGCAGATGCCATTGTCAATCTGTATTGGTCTTGGGAGTAATATGGGGGCGCATCAGGGAGAAGGGCCTCTAAATGAGTATATCAACAGTATTGCAGCTTTTTCACAAAATGCAATTTCTGTGGCGGCCGGAAATGAGGGAACTGCAAGACATCATTATATGAAAGAGTTCAGCCAGACGGTAACAGAGGATACGGTTGAAGTACGGATTGGAGAACGGGAGAGCGGCAGCGGATTTATGATGGAATTCTGGGGCGACTCTCCCAGTTTATATTCTATGATGATTCAGTCGCCGACAGGGGAACAGCTGTCGGTGAGTACAGCTTTAAAAAACAGCACACAGAAGTTATCCTTTGTATTCGTGGAAACGAAAGTACTGGTAAATTATATTCCAATTGAAAGACGAACGGGGAATACGCTGATATTTATCCGCTTTTTACATCCGGCTGCTGGTATCTGGAAATTTCTGATAAAAGAAAGAACGTCGGGCGAAAGCCGCATTCATATGTGGCTTCCTGTAAAAGGAATGATTTCAGATGAAACATATTTTCTGCAGTCATCGCCGGATTTTACGATCACATCACCGGGAGATGCTGAAAATGCCATGACGGTTACCGCATATCAGTATCGGGATAACAGTTTATATGTACAGGCAAGTCGGGGGTACAATACAGATTTTGTTGTTAAACCGGATTTTGCAGCACCAGGTGTGGAGATTCTGACAGCATCGATCAATCCGGGAAAGGAGTTTGCAGCGGCTTCCGGAACCAGTCTGGCAGCAGCACATACTGCCGGAATTGCGGCACTTTTATTTGAGTGGGCACTGATCAGGGGAAACGAACCTTATTTTACGGGAAACAGCGTGAAACATTATCTGAGCAGAGGCGCGCTGCGTGAGCCTGGCAGAGTATATCCGGATCAGGAGTGGGGATACGGAAGGGTGGATTTATATCATACATTCGAACTGTTGACGTGATAGAAATAATTCACAAAAAAAGGCATTGAATTTTAGTATCTATGACGGCAAAAATTTTGAGCCTTACGAATTGTTTTTGAGCCTTAAATTTGTTATACTTATTTAATAAATGAGACTGTATAACCAATACAGCAGAAAAAAAGGAATATCAATATACGAATGATAGTTATATTGAAAACCGGACAGGAGGAATCATGAAAAGAGGAAGCATTTTTGAACTGAATGGCATTCCAAAGTTTCAAGAGGCACTTCCACTGGCACTGCAGCATGTAGTGGCCATGATCGTAGGATGTGTCACCCCGGCAATCATCGTGGCTGGTGCAGTAGGTGGAGACGGCCTGAGTGCAAAGGACAGAGTTATTCTGATCCAGGCATCACTGGTAGTTTCTGCATTGTCAACGTTAATTCAGCTGTTTCCTATCGGAAAGAAAAATGGCTTCACGCTTGGATCTGGCCTTCCAATGATCATGGGCGTTAGTTTTGCCTATGTTCCGAGTATGCAGGCAATTGCAGAGGGATATGGTATCAGTACGATCTTAGGCGCGCAGATTGTTGGTGGTATTGTGGCATTTGTTATGGGTGTGCTGGTTAAGAAGATACGAGTATTCTTCCCGCCGCTGATCACAGGAACAGTTGTATTTACCATTGGACTTTCACTCTATCCGACTGCAATCAACTATATGGCGGGTGGAACGAGTAATCCGGATTATGGTTCCTGGCAGAACTGGCTTGTAGCATTTATCACTCTGATCGTTGTTACGACACTGAATCATTTTGGAAGAGGTATCCTTAAACTGGCTTCAATCCTGATCGGTATTATCGTGGGATATATTGTTGCGATTCCGTTTGGTATGATTAATCTTTCAAGTGTAGGGGCTGCAAAAGTATTCCAGCTTCCACAGTTTATGCATTTTGGAATTCACTTTGAGATTTCTGCCTGTGTAGCAATCGGTCTGCTGTTTGCAATCAACTCTGTACAGGCAATCGGTGACTATTCTGCAACAACGATCGGTGCTATGGACAGAGTTCCGGAAGACAGAGAACTGCAGAACGGTATCATGGCTTACGGTGTAACGAACGTGATCGGCGCATTGTTTGGAGGTCTTCCAACAGCAACTTACAGCCAGAATGTAGGTATTGTTACCACAACAAAGGTTATCAATCGCTGGGTACTCGGTCTGGCTGCGGTAATTCTTGGGGTAGCAGGAATCGTGCCGAAGTTTTCAGCTCTTCTCACAACGATTCCACAGTGTGTACTCGGAGGAGCAACTGTTTCAGTATTTGCGTCTATTGCAATGACAGGTATGAAACTGGTAGCTTCAGCAGAGATGGATTACAGAAATTCTTCAATCGTAGGACTTGCAGCAGCAATCGGCGTAGGTGTTTCTCAGGCATCAGCAGCATTGGCAAGTTTTCCTGACTGGGTTACCACTATTTTTGGTAAATCTCCGGTTGTACTTGCAACATTGATCGCAGTTGTTCTGAATATTATTCTTCCAAAGAGCCGTGATGAGGAAAAACATGAACGAAAACTGAGAAGAAGAGTAAAAGAAAAGATCCAGCAGGATCATAAAGAATTTGATAATTAATAATTAATAATTAATAATTAATAAGGACGGAAGCTTTCTGGCATATAGGTTAGCCGGAAAACTTCCGTCCTCTGTTATTTATTTACGATATACAAAGGCCGGCAGTCCGTCTTCTCCAAGAGGAACATTGATATTTCCCTGAATAAGAGGACGCGCATATTGAATAAAAGCTTCTGTAACATCATGACCATCAGAGGTGATCCATTCAAGAGGAACAGTTTTTTCTTCATTGCAGATTGCATTGACATCTTCCAGCCCGCATACCATCTGATAATTTCCATCAGAATCAGTCTGGCGGATAAAGGATACCATTTTGCCTGTTTCGCCGTTCAGAGCAGCCTGAACACCGAATTTTCCGGCAGAGATGGCTTCCTGCTGATCTGTTGCGGAGATCAGAGAAGTAGAGCAGCGCTGGCTTACATTAAGTTCAACAGAACGTGCTTTGACACCAAGACGGCTGCGTACGAGATTTTCCAGATATTTTCCGCATCCCGCAAGCATTTTGTGGCCAAAGCTGTCTGTTCCGACAGAACTGTCATATTCGCAGATAAAGGTACCCTTCTCATCATGAATGCCTTCAGAAACACATACGATCAGGTTGCAGTTTTTCTCAAATGCCTTCTCAAGATCAGAGAGGAAGACTTCCTGATCAAATGCAACTTCCGGAAGGTAAATAAATAACGGGTTATCTCCGTCATATTTGCGTGCGAGTGCACTTGCGGCAGTGAGCCATCCGGCATGACGTCCCATAATCTCGATGATAGTTACAGATTTCTTTTCGTACACGCTGGCATCGACTGTGATTTCACGAACAGTAGAAGCTACGTATTTGGCAGCACTTCCAAATCCAGGTGTATGATCAGTGTGGACCAGATCATTGTCAATTGTCTTTGGCTCACCGATTACACGAATGGAACTTCCGACTTTTGCTGCGTAGCGTGAAAGCTTGCTGACAGTATCCATGGAATCGTTGCCGCCGATATAGAAGAACCAGCCGATATTCAGCTCTTCAAATTTACGGAAGAGTGCCGGGTAGACCGGATCTTCGAGAGATTCCGGAAGTTTATAGCGGCAGGAACCAAGATAGGCACCTGGTGTATGAGTAAGGGCTTCAAGCTTTTCTCCAGGAAGAACTTCCTTAAAATCAAGAATACAGTCATTCAGGAAACCCTCGATGCCATTTACCATTCCGTATACATGTTCAATTGCATCCGGATGAGCGAGACCTTCTGAAACAACACCATAGAGACTGCTGTTGATAACTGCAGTCGGGCCGCCGGACTGACCGACAATAAGATTTTTTTTTGCCATTGATATATACCTCCAGTTGGGCTTGTGATAGGTCACTGTTTACTCTGTTCACAGTAACATAATAGTCTCATTCTAACATATCCAGCCAAAATCTCATAGCCATTTTTGGGGAAAAGTGATATGATAGAGAAAAAATATATGACAACAATCTGGCAGGGGTATGTTATAATACAAGGAATGCAGGTACATACTGGAGGGGATGTGTTTCCGGCATAAGAATAAGTCTGTTTAAGGAGCAGGATAATGAAAAAAAATAAAAATACCACGCAGAAACAGCCTGGACAGAAAAAAAAGAAAAGTGATGTGATGCTTACCATAGCGCTGATCATTGCGATTGCAGTATTCTTTTATGCAGCATACAATCTGTATCATATTTTTACAGAATACAAAAAAGGAACCGATGAATATAATTCAATTGAAGAAATGGCTGTTACAGAGCGTGACTCGGACAGTACAGAAGTCGCAGGCCCGGATGCAGAGCCGAAGCCTCCGCTCAATGTTGATTTTGATAAGCTTCGAAGTGTCAACGAGGATGTGATCGGCTGGATTTATGTGGATGCACTTCCGGATATCAGCTACCCGATTGTTCAGGGGACGGATAACCAGACGTATCTTCATCAGACTTATGAGAAAAATTATAACTTTGCAGGAACAATCTTTGCAGATTATGAAAATGCCAGGGACTTTAGTGACTGTAATACACTGATATACGGACATAATATGAAAAATGGTTCCATGTTCGGACATCTGAAGAAATTCAGTGAAGACCAGAGCCTGTATGATAATGATAAGTATTTCTGGATTCTTACGCCGGACAAAAACTATCGTTATGAGATCATATCTGCATATACGACAGGGGTAAACAGTGATACATATACATTGTTCAAAGGACCGGGAGAAGAATTTGAGGAATATCTGAAGCGTATCAAAAGCTATTCAGAAATCAAAACGAATGATACAGAACTTACGATAAAGGATAAAATTGTTACATTGTCTACCTGTACCGGCAATGAATCAACCAGATTTGTTGTACAGGGTAAACGGGTTAATGCGGAGGGATAAGTATGGATGAAAAAATTGAGAAACTGCAGGAACTGATCGACAAGCATGATAACATTGTCTTTTTTGGAGGTGCCGGTGTTTCGACGGAGAGTGGGATTCCGGACTTTCGTTCGCAGGATGGGCTTTATCATCAGAAATATGATTTTCCACCGGAAACAATATTAAGTCATACGTTTTTTTTGAATCAGCCGGAGGAATTTTACAAATTTTACAGAGATAAAATGCTCTGTGATACAGCTCAGCCAAATGCGGCACATCTGAAACTGGCAGAGCTGGAATCAGCAGGGAAGCTGAAAGCAGTGATCACTCAGAACATCGATAATCTTCATCAGATGGCAGGAAGCAGAAAGGTACTTGAGCTTCACGGAAGTGTGTATCGTAATTACTGTATGCACTGTGGCAGATTTTTTGATTTTCAGTATATGAAGCACAGTGAGGGAGTGCCGCGGTGTGAGTGTGGAGGAATGATCAAACCGGATGTGGTTCTTTATGAAGAGGGGCTGGACAACCAGACGATTGAAGAATCTGTAAGAGCCATTTCACAGGCACAGGTGCTGATCATAGGAGGAACATCACTGGCTGTTTATCCGGCTGCAGGTCTGATTGATTATTTCCGGGGAGAGGCACTTGTTGTGATCAACAAATCATCCACTCCGAGAGACCGTAATGCGGATCTGCTTATTAAAGAGCCAATAGGACAGGTCTTTTCACAGATAAAAGTGAACAAATAAGGAGAATATTGAAACATGGGACTTATCTATGAAGTAGGAGATATTGTTACTCTGAAGAAAGGGCATCCATGCGGAAGCAAAGACTGGGAGATTCTGCGGGTAGGTGCAGATTTTCGCTTGAAATGCATGGGGTGCGGGCATATGATCATGGTACCGCGTAAAATGGTAGAGAAGAACACAAAAAACCTCCAAAAAAAAGAAAATTAATATTGTATTTAAAAAATGCTATAAAAGCCAGATGGC
>ERZ1026854.124-NODE-124-length-58620-cov-6.826415_pt1 | contig 58620 bp, 50 predicted proteins | sample MGYA00380157_ERZ1026854 | MGnify/ENA primary metagenome ERZ1026854 (study PRJEB33269, sample SAMEA4719793) | human gut metagenome | biome: human-associated habitat; feature: organic feature; material: feces | place: Cameroon | collected 2013-10 ...
GGGCTTATTTCAGCCGAGGATTTGTCTGTAGGTTGATTGAAGATTAGTATTATTATTTATTGTGGTCGATAGAGCTGTGGAGCTTTGCAAAAAGCTCGTTGTACTTTATAACAGGCTCTTCGCATTTTGTGACGGAAACGTGCAGGTCAAGGGGTATCATACGTCCCTCAAAATCAAATCCGCTGCCGTTTTTGTCCGATATTTTCTTTGCAATGCTTTCGGCATAAGCCGTGTCCGCCGAATCGGTGAGAAGCACGAACTCGTCTCCGCCTATGCGGAAAACCACGTCATTCTCCCCTGCCGCTTCGGAGATCCGCTTCATTGACTCGATTATGGCAAGGTCGCCTGCTTTTCGTGAAATGTCGTTTATGGGGATAAGTCCCTTGATATCGCAGCACACAAAGCAGCAGCTGCGGCGTCGGGTAAAAAGGTCGTAAAGCTCGCTGATATCTACATTCTTTTTCATAGAAAACTCTCCTTCCAAGGGCGTGGAGGACAGTCTGGGGTACAGCCCCGAAAATCGGTATTTTGCGCTGTATTCCGATGGATTGCAGTTCCACACCCGTCTGAACGCTCTGGTAAACGCCTCGTTGGAGTTATATCCCAGCGACAGTGCAAGCTCCAGTATATTTGCGCTGCCCGCCTGAAGCTCCTTTGCGGCGATGACCATTTTTCTTCGCACGATATAATCATGCACAGATATGTTGTTGACGTTTCGGAAAAGCTTTTCCAGAGAGGACTTTGAGCAATAGCAGCCTGCGGCAATATCTTCCGTTCTGAGACTTTCGGACATATGCTCTTCCATATACGAAAGTGCCTGCGCCAGCAGCTGCAAGTTGTTCATATGCTCATTTCCTTTCTGTCTGTGATCACATCTTAATTATAATGTATAAAAAGAATGTCTGCTTGATTTTTTGAGTAATTATATCATTCCTCTTCTTTCATTGCCTCTTCCAGCCAGCCCAGCTGACGCTCGGTTATCTCCCTGCCGAAGCAGTCACGCAGATATTTTTCCGCCAGCTCCGCTTCCGAAACGGACATTTCTGAAATGCGGCTGTCGCTGTCGTCTGCCGATGCGGATACCTTTCTTGCACATTCCAGCCGTAGCATACGTGGGAATCTGTCACGGATATTCTCGTAAAGTCCCGCTGACGATGAACGGTCGGTGAGGATAACCCTCACATATGCGTCCTCGGGGACTTCCGCCGCCATTACCTCGTCATAGCTGCCCTTTACGGTAATGAGAGAGACCGAGCTTGGAGCGCAAAGCTCTGAAATGCCGCCCTCCGTATCAAAAACAGTATAGGTCTTTGCCTGCCCCGCCTCGGAAAAGCTGTAGGGAATTGGAGTTCCGCTGTAGCGCACTGCCGTGTTTTCGTCCGCAGAGCATTTTATGGTCTGGGCACGGTGAAGATGACCTAAAGCTATATAGTCAAAGCCCGCAAACACATCTGCCGATACCATCTGCGCTCCGCCTGCGGATATCTCAGCGCCCTTGGAAGCCCTTTCGCTGTCGGATATTGCCGCTCCCGTAACAAAGCAGTGGGCGGCGATGATGTGCTTTTTTGACTTGTCCCATGAGCTTTTTATATCGTCGGTCATGGCAAGAAAAGCGTCGGTGCAGGTCTTTATCTCCCTGTCGGGGAAAAGCTCACGCACCTCGGAAATGTTGAACCACGGTATGCAGTAGATATCCGCATCGCCTACGGAGATAGGCTTCATATAGTCACGGAAGCTGCCACGGATATACAGCCCGCAGTTTTCCAGCAGTCCGGAATTTACCGACAGCCTTGGAGCGGAATCATGGTTTCCCGCAATGATTATTACGGGGATATTTCTGCCGCCCGAAAAAAGCTTTCCGCACAGCCTGTCCCAGCATTTCACCGCTTCGCCCGCAACAACGGCGCTGTCATACACATCGCCTGCAATGATTATGCAGTCCGCACCGCATTCATCGGCGGCGGCGCAAAGGCTCTCCCCTATCTTCTCCTGATATGGGAGCATATCCTCGCCGAACAGCGAAATGCCGATATGCAGGTCGGAGGTGTGTAGTATCTTCATTATGACCGTTCCTTTCAACTTATGACATAAGGGAACCTCGTTTAAACCTCCCTCACGGCAAATTTTCTACAACATTGCACATCTTCTGTAATGTTTATTTGTCTGCATTTGGGTCAAGAGGGGTAACGTAAAGAGTCCTGTTGCCTGTAAATATGACCATTCCGGGCTTTGCTCCCGCAGGCTTTTTCACCAGCTTTGCAGGAACATAATCAACGGGCACCTGAGCCGAATTTCTTGCGCTGCTGTAGGCGGCGGCAATTCGAGCGGCGTAGTATATTGTCTCATCGGGGACCTGCTCGCCCCTTGCTCTTATTATTACGTGAGAGCCTGTGATATCCTTGGTGTGGAGCCAGATATCCGTTTTTTCAGCAGTTTTAAGGGTAAGAACATCGTTCTGCTTGTTGTTTCGTCCCACAAGTATCTCGTAGCCGTCGGGAGAGGTAAATGATATGGGAGGAGCTGCCTTGGGTGGCTTCTGCTTGCCTCTCTGCATACGGATATAGCCCTGCTCCGCAAGCTCGGCTCTCAGCTCGTTAACGTCATTTTCCGTGGAAGCACGGGAAAGTGCGTCGGACACACTTTCGATGTATTTCAGCTCGCTTTCACCCTGAGCTATCTGCACTTTCAGCCGTTTTTCCGCAGTATCTGCCTTGCGGTAGCCACCGTAATACTTCTGCATATTCTGGGAGGGAGTAAGCGAGGGGTCAAGCTCCACGGTCATCTCTCCGCCGTTTTCATCATAGAAATTCACGCAGGTAAAGTCCTTCATTCCCTTTTTGAGCTGATAAAGATTTGCGGAGATAAGGTCGCCCTTGAGCTTTAAAATATCCCTTTCCTCGGATATTTTCAGCTCCTGCCGCTGATTTTCCGTCCTTCTGCGTATCCTGTCGGCAGTGTTGGAAAGCAGACGGTAAAGGTCGCCGTACCTCTGCTTCATGCGGGCTGTGCTGTCACGGTCGTGATAGAATTTATCCAGCGTTTCCCCTGCGGTCTCGCAGTAGGAGGCTTTCATAAGTCCGCCGTACTGGGTGATGTCAATGAAGCAGAAATCCTTAAGATTGCCGTCATTATCGGTAAGAATGGTGTATTTTCTCCTGCCGCTGAGATAATCGTCACGGGTGGACATTATTTCGGCGATAAGCTTTGTAAGGGTATCGCTGTCCAGCTCGTCAGTGGTGATATCGTTGGAGCCGCAGGCACGGAAAAGCCACTCTCTTGCAAGTATGGGGGAAATGCCCTCAAAAATGCCGATAAGGCACTTTGCGGCTGATTTTCCGCTTGCCGCAGCTATCCTCATGCGCATCTCCTCTTCGGAAGCGATAAGGAAGTTGAGCCTGTCCCCACGGGGAGGAGCGGTGTAGGTCATGCCCGGAAGCACAAGTCTTTCACGGCTCATGGCATCATCGACACGCTTTAAGCTGTCGATTATCTTTCCGTTCCCGTTTATAACGATAAGGTTGGAATATTTGCCCATTATTTCCACTGCAAGGGTGATTATGACCACATCGCCCAGCTCGTTTACGGTCTCAAAATCAAGGAAAAGTATTCTTTCCAGACCGTCCTGCCGTATGTCAATGAGCTTGCCGCTGCCAAGGTGCTTTCTTAACAGCATACAGAACATGGGAGGCACCTTTGGATTTTCTATCTGCCTGTTTGTAATGTGTATCCTTGCGGAATTTGCACCTGCGCAGATAAGCACCCTGCTGCTTCCCGTTCTCGTTCTTATCGCAATAACAGCCTCCTCCTTGGAGGGCTGATAGACCTTTTCTATTCTTCCGCCCACAAGAGGCTGAAGCTCCTGCTTTACCGCCAGGAGAAACGCTCCGTCAAGAGCCATTTATATCAGTTCCTTTCCTATCGTCAAGTGTGCTTTCATTCTCATATTATGCCGCCTGTAATGTCATAAACTTATTTTCTTTTATAAATAAGCACCTCGAATGATGCTTCCGTTTCAAGAGACTCAAGGGCTTCAAGCCGTCTGTGACCCTCTTCGCCTGTTTTGTAGTAGTAAGGGGTCATGGAAAACAGGCTTTGTATGTCCTTGGGATTGTCAATAAAAATGCTGCGTGATATTTTTCTGCTTTCAAGGAAGTCAAAGCCCTCCACCTCATAATCGGCGGTCTGATTTTTATAGGGCTTGTCATACACCGCAGCTTTAAGGCTCATAAGGTGATCCTCCGCAGGGATAGCCATTATAAGATATCCCCTGCTTTTTATCACACGGCAGAATTCTTCCCGACAGAACGGCGCAAACATAGTCACTGCCATATCCACAGAACCGTCCGCCAGCGGAAGATGAAAAATGCTTGCCGCCGCCACTTCACACTGAGGCTGACCCTTCAGCCGCCTTGCCGCATGGGCGCAGGCAAATTTTGAGATATCAATACCCAGCAGCTTAAAGCCGTATTTATTCCCGCTTATCGCTCTGAATATCTCTTCCGTATAATAGCCCTCGCCGCAGCCTGCATCAAGGAGAACGCCGCCGTGAAAATGCTCACACACGGCATCGCACACAGCCTGCGCAAGATGGGAATAATAGCCTTTTGACAGAAATTCCGTCCTGGCGTTCACCATCATTTTGTTGTCTCCCGGGAGCTTTGCGTTCATCTGACCCGAAAGCAGCAGATTAACATATCCCTTGGAGGAGATATCAAAGCTGTGGCGGTCATCGCACACATAGCTTTTTTCTTTTATTTCAAGGCTTTTGCCGCACACGGGGCAGATAAAACCGTTCATATCAATGTCCTTTCGCTTATAAGCAGTAATTAGCAGGGTCAGTACAGCTCTTGGCTTCAACAATATCTATCTCGGGGAACCTTTTTGAAAGGATATTTTTCATAAGTCCGCAGAAGATTCGCTCGGTATGGAAATGGCCGCAGTCAATGACAGTAAAGTCCATATTCACAGCGTCGATAAAGCCGTCGTGCTTGAAATCCCCCGAAAGAAGAGCGTCCGCTCCCTTTTGGGCAGCAAGATGTATAAAGCTGTTGCCCGCTCCCGAGCTTATGGCAATGCGCTTTATGATGCGTCCGTTTGTAAATCTTACGCAGGTGCAGCCAAGAGCCTTTTTTGCCCTTTCAGCCGTTTCCTTTGATGTAAGGGGCGCTTTAAGCTCATATATCCTGCCTATGGAAAGTCCGTTTCCCATATCGTCCAGAGGCTGTGAATCCTCAGACAGTCCGAGAGGTGCGGAAAGGATATCATAAAGCCCCTTGTTCATTCCCAGAGGCGACATATCAAAGGGAGTATGGGTGCAAATCGCTGACACTCCCCCTGACAGCAGCCTGCCTACGGGAGACGATGCCGTAACCGATTTAAGGGGCGAAAAGATAACAGGGTGATGGCTCACTATAAGCTCCGCTCCCGATGCTTTTGCTTCTTCGATAACATCATTTGTGATATCAAGGGCAGTGATTATTTTTGTAACGCACTTATGGGGATCACCTGCCAGCATACCGCAGTTATCCCAGCTTTCCTTTGTGTCAAAAGGGATAAGCTCGTTTATGGCGCTGTAAATATCGGCAACTGTTGTCATAGTCCTTTTTCCTTTCGTATGTTCTCCATGGTCATATCTATTTTTTCGGCTTCCGCAGGTCGGCTGTTCCTCATACCGTCCGCAGCCTTTTTCATTCGTTCAAGCTGCTTTTCGATGTACTTTCGTCCGTCCTCGTATGAAGCGTCGGTGAGACCTGTCTGCTCACGTACATCGGAAATCTCATATGTCACGCCTGTATAGCGGCACTTCATTACGGAATAGGCAAATTCGCCGTCCCACACGGCACGTTCCTCCGTCACCTCAAAGCCGTTGTCCGCAAGGTATCTTCTCAGCACGGAAGCCCTTGTCATGGGCTGCAAAATAAAATTTGCCCCGCAGGTGCGTGACCTTTCATCGGCATCAATTATTTTTGAGATAAGCTCGCCGCCCATTCCAGCAATGACGATATCGGTAACTCCGTCAAGAGGAATATTTTTCAGTCCGTCGGACAATATCAGCTGCCCGCCCTCAATGCCCTCGTTCTCAAAGGTAGCCTTTGCGGCGGCAAGTGGCTTCTCGCCGATATCTGCGGCAATGGCTTTTGTGCATTTTCCCGAGCTGAGCAGATACGCAGGCAGATAGCCGTGGTCGGTGCCTATATCGCACACAAAGCTGCCCTCTGTCATTTCTGCGCAGACAAGCAGTCGTTTATCAAGTTTCATATGTATTCTTCCTTACAGATATTGTGTATTATGAGCCGTACCCCATTCAGAAAAAGCGGGAAGCGGCAGTGCCGTTTCCCGTTTCCTGCATGATAAGATTTTTTCCTTATGCCTTCTGTGCAAAATGCTCGTTGAGCTTTTCAACAAGAGCGTTTACATCAGTGCCGTGAACTGCGCAGGCATCTGCAATAGACTCGCCTCTTGAAGCGGGGCAGCCCAGGCAGTGCATACCGATCTCAAAGAAATAAGGAGCGGTATCCATATCGTGATCGAGAATATCGCCGATAATGGTATCGGGAGTTACTTTAAAGCTCATATTAAACAACCTTTCATTCATTCTGCCCCGAGCCGCAAAGCCCGCAGGCATATGATTTATATTACATAATCATTATAACCCATTTTTTTAAATTTTGCAAGACTTTTCCTTGAAATATGTGCATAATTGTGATATACTCTATTTAATAAACTGCGATAACGGGAGGAATGTTTCTCAATGAATTTTTCTTACAAGGTAAAACGTTTTTTCAGGAACTTCGAGATTGAAAATCTTATGACTTATATTGCCGCTTCCATGGCTATAGTTTTTGTGGGAGATATGCTCACAAACGGACTTATGAGCAGCTATCTTTCTTTCAGCCGCTCCGCTATTCTTGATGGTCAGGTATGGAGACTGCTCACATTTCTTTTTATTCCTCAGACAAACAGCGTGGTATGGATAATCTTCTCCGTATATTTCTACTACATCACGGGCAAGGAAACGGAAATGGCGTGGGGCGCTCACAATCTTACCATGTATTTTCTGACGGGAACGCTGCTGCTTATCGGCGTTGGCTTCATTGCGGGAGCGGCTTCAAGCAGTTATCTGCTGTTCTCACTGTTCCTTGTGTATGCCTATCTCTATCCCGAAATGGAATTTCTGATGTTCTTTGTAGTGCCCATAAAAGCAAAGTGGCTGGCGCTTATCGACATTGTTTTTATGCTGGTATCCTTCGGTGACGCATTCAAATATTATTTATACGGCATGGCAAGCGTAGGTCTGGGCATTCAGCTTTCAGTCCTTGCCGCATTCGTTACCTTTGCTATTTTCTTCGGAAAGAACTATATCGACCGCTTCAAGAACAGGCGTACCCACAAGGCTTTCCTTAACAGAAACAATATAAACGTTACAAAGGGAGGCAGAAACGGCGATGATGAATAACGCTCCCGCTCCTTTGGGTGAGGACTTTTTTCACCGTGACTGCCTTGATGTGGCTCCCGATCTGGTGGGCAAGCTTATTATCAGGAACACCGACGAGAGCGAGATACGCCTGCGCATCACAGAAACGGAGGCATACCGTGGCGAGGAGGACACCGCCTGTCACGCATCAAAGGGCCGTACTCCCAGAACGGAGCTGCTTTACCGTGAAGCGGGAGTTATATACGTATATCTCTGCTACGGCTGTCACTGGCTGATGAACGTCATCACAGGCGAAAAGGAGCAGCCCCAGGGCGTGCTTTTCCGTGCGTGCCTTGACTATGCAGGCCCAGGAAAGCTCACAAAGGCACTGAAGATAGACAAGAGCTTCAACGGCGGATCGTTTATCGGCAACCCGAAGATCTGCATTGCAGATGACGGATACCGCCCCGAAATAATCAGGCTAAAACGTGTGGGCATCGACTATGCCACCCCCGAATACAGGGATATTTTATGGAGATTTGCCGACACATCGGCTGTCAAAGCAAAGAAATAAATGAGAGGAAGCGGCAGTATGGAAAACAAGGAACTCAGAGAGATACCCGACCTGCTTTATCCCGACGCTGCAAGGCGCAGGGAGCTTAACAACCGCAGGATAATGCTTAACGACAAATACCCCTGCACATATATGAACGACCTTATGACGGACAACGTTGCGAGCATAATCTGCCGCAGGAATCCCCAGAACGTGCTGAAGCTTTTCAGGGAGCTTTGCACCGACACGGAGGTCATGAACTACCGTCTTGACGCTCTGGAGGACGTTATGGGCAACCCAAAGCTCTCCCCCTCGGTACACAGGATAATCCGCACACTGCTGGACAGCGAGCACAAGAATATCTCCGCTTCCACACCCGACAGCTTTTCCGCTCTGGGAAGCTGCGTCGAGGCGCTGGACAGCTACATAGACTGCATGGAGGAGCTTCATGCGCTTTACGGCGAGATAGGCTCAAACATTCATTCAGCCGCTTTCAGGGGACTGTTTGATTCACTGGAAGAAAGATACGCTTCCAATGACTACAACGGCATGAAAAAGGACATTGCAGAGCTGAAAGAAGCCTTTTCAAAGAAAATACGCTCTGTCAATATTGCTATCAACTTCAATGAGGAAATGAAGCCCGTATCCGCAGGGATAACAGGCTGGTCGGACAAGCCCGCAGGCGAAAAGCCCAACGTTTTCGACAGGCTTTTCTACAAAAACAACGCCTTTTCCGAGACCCACATCATGGGCAAGCTGAGGACAAATCAGCCCAATGAGGACGGCTATGTGAACGAGGCTGACAAGGCTCTTTTTGCCGCCATGGAAAAGATAACGGGCGCATATATGAACAGGCTGTCCGCCGCTTTGAAGTCATATGACAGGCTTGCATTTGAGCACGTTTCCATGCTCGAAGACCAGCTGGAGATATACGACGGCATGGCAAGGGTCATCGAAGCCTGCAATGCAAGAGGAATAAAAATGTGCCGTCCACAGTTTACGGACAAGACAAGATATGCGGATATCAAGAACCTTTTTGACCCCTGCTTCTACTTCAAGGCGGCTGCCGCCAACACCGAAGCCATGGGCGACGACCTTGTTGTGCGCAACAGCATCACCATGGACGATGAGGGCAGATTTTACATTTTAACAGGCGCAAACAACGGCGGAAAAACCACCTTTGTACGTGGTCTGGGGCTGTGCTTCCTGCTTGCTCAGACAGGCTTTTACGTGCCTGCGGAGGAATGCGTAATAAGCACTGCCGACTTTATCTTCACCCACTTCCCCAAGGAGGAGGAAACAGGCATAAACGCCAGCCGGTTTACCACCGAGATAAAGGATCTGAAAATAATCAGCGACCTTGCGGAAGAAAACAGCCTGCTGCTGATGAACGAGTCTATCCAGAGTACCACTCCCAAGGAATGTGCGGAGATAGCCGAGGAGCTGGTAAGGATATTCTGCATTATCGGCGTAAGGGGCGTTTTTGCCACACATATCACCGAGCTTGCGGGCAAGTGCGGCGAGATATCCTCCGACCCCGATTGCAGGAGCATTCCCCAGAGCATTGTTGCAGATGTTGACGAGACCAGCGGAAAGCGCCTGTACAGGATAAGAAAGGGTATGCCCCTGAAACAAAGCTATGCGGCTGACATCTTCCGCTCATTCGGCATAAATGCTGAAAATGTAAGAAAAAGAGTTCGCAGATAAAAACAAATTTCAATTACCTGTCCGTAAATGCGGACAGGTAATTTGGTATAATAGGAAAGAATTATTCGGACAGAAACGAGGTATAATATGCTGACATTTTTTTACGGTGGAACGGGAACAGGCAAATCATATGCCATGATGGACAAAATAAAGCAGGCTGCCGAGAACGGCAGAAAGGTCTGCGTAATAGTCCCCGACCAGTTCACCTTTGAATATGAGCATATGCTCTACAATCATCTGGGCTGTGCGCTGTTTAACAGTGGCAACACCGAGGTGTGGTCTTTCTCACGCCTTGCTGCGGATATCTTCCGCTGCACAAAGGCTCCCGAGGGCATGGGTGCGGATTCCACCGTAAAAACCGCCGTTATGTACAAGGTGATACGCCTTATATCGGAGCGTGAGGGACTTCTTTTCTTTGACAAGCAGGCAAAAAGGGCTTCCTTTGCAAACACCGCCCTTACCATGCTCAGCGAGCTTATCCACAGCGGCGTTACTCCCGAAATTCTGGGCGAGATACTTAAAACCGCTCCCGACAATATGCGTGACAAGCTCACCGACCTTTTTCTCATCTATTCGGAATACTCCTCGGAGCTTGCAGCTCTCGGCATGAGGGATATTCTCCTTGATGCCCGACTTACTGCCGATATGGCTGAGCAGAATGGCTATTTTGATGATATGTGCCTGTTTATGGACGAGTTCAAAAGCTTTACAGGCGACCAGTACAACATGATTCGTGTAATGCTCTCCCAGAGCGCTGAGCTTACCGTCTGCATGACCTCCGACGACATTGGCAAAAGCGGCTTTGGCCCCTTTACAGCGGTAAACGAGACCTGTGCGGGACTTTCCTCCATAGCCGCTGAACTTGGCAAAAAGATAAACAAGGTAAAGTTTGATGATAACAGGCGATACAAATCGGAAGAGCTTTTTGAGCTTTCAAAAAATCTTCTGCGGCTGCCCTCAAAGGCTTATAACGGTGACGGCGGAAATATCACTCTTGTGACTGCTCCCGATATCTACGGCGAGTGCGACTACATATGCGCCGCTATATGTGAGCTGACCGCTGCGGACAGATCTCTCAGATACAGCGATATCGCCGTTCTCAGCCGTGCCATGAACGACGATATTTCTGTGCTTGCTCCCCATTTTGAGCGGTACAATATCCCCTATTATTCGGACAAGAAGCGCCCCGCAGGTCACAAGCCACTTATGCTAATGGTAACGGCGGCGCTGGAGCTGGCAGCGGAGAAAAAGCCCTCCACCGAGGTGCTGCTCAGATATGCAAAGACAGGGCTTACTCAGGTTTCGGAAGAGGACATCGCCTATCTGGAAAACTACTGCTACACATGGGACATTGACGGCTCCATGTGGCAAAGCGAATTTCCCGATGAAAAAGCTGAGGACATAAGGCTCCGCCTGCTCACCCCCATAAACAGCCTGAAAAAAGCCTGCTCGGGAAAAACAGGCGCACAGATATGCGACGCTCTCCGCAGCTTTATAAGCGAAACAGGCGCAGAGGAAAAGCTGCTTTCCTTTGAGGGCAAGTACATTACGGAAGCGGAGTCGGCGGCTCAGATACGTGAGAATGAATGGCTGTGCAGCCAGCTGGACGAGATATTTGCAAGCCTTGAACAGGCTTTGACGGAAAAAATAACTCTCAGCGATTTCCGTGAGATTTTCATGCTCTCCGCCGAGAAAATAACCCTTGCCGCTCCCCCCGACGCACTGGACGGCGTTATCGCACAGCAGTCAGACCTTGCCCGTCTCACAAACCCCAAGATAGTTTTTGTAATGCACGCAAATGACGGCATTTTCCCCTTTATCACAGGTGAAAGCTCCACTTTCTCCGAGCGTGAAAGAGAGTTCTTCAAAAAATCAGATTATGACCTTTCGGGCAGCATAAAAAAGCGCCTGGCAGAGGAGCGTTTCAACGCATTCAAGGCGCTTTGCTCACCGTCTCACAGGCTTTTTGTATCATACTCCGAGGCGGATATTTCGGGTGCTTCCGTGTATCCCTCGCCGTATATCGAAAAGATATCCGCCTGCATACCGAACTGCCAAAGGATAAACACTTCCGAGCTGGATATGCTGTATTTCTGCCGCACTCCACAGTCGGCATATGCTGCGGCTTCCCAGAATTTTGACCCGTCAGATCCTGATTTCATCACCGTAAAGACCGAGCTTTGCAAGGATCCCCTTTATGCAAAAAAATTCAGCTATATCGACAGGATAGACCTTTCCACGGCTCATAAGATCGCAGATAAAAAGCTTATGAAAAAGCTGTACGGCGACACGCTGGAGCTTTCGGCATCAAGGTTTGAGGATTTCAGCAAATGCCCGTTCATGTACTTCTGCAAAACGGGACTGAAGCTCTATCCCCTGCCGAAAATGGACCTTAACCCCATAAATCAGGGAAATATTATGCACATGTGCATGAAGGATATTTTTGAGGAAAACCGTGGGGAAAAATTTCTGAACATGACAACCGATGACCTCACCGCCAGCATTAAAAAATCGGTTGACGGATACATTGCAAAAAATCTCAGCGGAAAATTTGCCAAGAAAAAAAGCTTCGGATTTTACCTTGACATTATGAACGACACCCTACTCACCGCCCTTACCCATATGCAGGAGGAACAGAGGGTATCACGCTTTGTACCCTCGGATTTTGAATATCCCGTAGGCGTAAAGGGCAGTGTGAAAAATTCTGCGATCACTCCCGTTATCATCGAATGCGGCGAGGGGCTGAAAGTGAATTTCACGGGAACTGCCGACCGTGTAGATGAATTTACGGACGAAAACGGCGTTATATACATTCGTATCCTTGACTACAAAACAGGCGTAAAGGACTTTATGAAAGAACAGCTGGCGCTGGGAATAAATATGCAGATGTTCTTCTATCTCTTTGCCCTCACCGATGAAAAGGGCGGCAGATACGGAGGCTGTGTTCCCGCAGGTGCGCTGTACATACCCGTAAAATATCCCAAGTCCGCCGATGACCGCATGGCTGACGAAGCAAGCGCCGCCAAGTGCATTGACGACACCATGAAAATGCAGGGAGCTGTGCTTGGCAGCCCCCTTATCATCAACGCCATGGAGGAGGACTGCCGGGGCAGGTTCATTCCAGTGACATTTAAGAAGGACGGAACCGTGAGCGCAAAGAGCAGTGTTATCGACAGCGGCACAATGGAAAAGATAAAGGCGCTTGCCATAAAGCAGATAGAGGACATGGGCAGGGCGGTTTACAGCGGAGACTTCCCCGCAAGTCCTCTGGAAAGCAAGAAGTACAAATGCACCATACCATGCGGCTTCTGCGACTACAGGGAGATATGCGGCAATTATCCCGACCCCGTACCCAGGGATATTTCCGATATCGACTTTGAAATAAACGGTGAAAAGGAGTGAGAATATGCCGTCAGTAACATGGACAAAGGAACAGCTTGATGCTATTGAAGCAAAGAACAGGGCGATAGTAGTATCGGCGGCGGCAGGAAGCGGAAAGACTGCCGTGCTGGTAGAAAAGCTGCTGAGAATACTTTCCGACAGGGAAGATCCCGTTCCTGCGGACAGGATAGCCGTTGTTACCTTTACAAACGATGCCGCCGCCCAGATGAAGCAGCGGCTTACATCTGCACTGGCTGCCGCCGCAGAGCTGGAGCCAGAGAATGAATGGCTCACCGCCCAGCAGGCGCTTATCCCATCGGCAAAGATATCCACTATCCACTCCTTCTGTTTCAGCCTGATACGTGAAAATGCGGGCAGCCTTGATGTTGACTCTTCTTTCAGGGTGCTTGACCCTGCGGAGGACGATGTTATCGCCGCAAAGGCGACGGAAAATGTCTTTGATGACTGGTTCGACCGCCGCCCAGATGACATGAAGCGCCTTACGGATTTTTTCTGCCCCGGCGCAAAGGATCAGCGAAGACTTGCGGCAATTATCCCCGAGCTGCGTGACAATATCCTTGCCCTGCCCTTCCCTGCCGATTATATGGAGCAGGCGGCAGACCGCTACAAGGAGCCGCCCGAGCCTGAGGACGACAGCCTTATCAAGCTTTACACAGACTATGTTGTAAAGAAGCTGAAATCCGCTGCCGCTCTTGAAGAGGAAGCATACGAGGACGCTGTGAACGAATACGGCTCCGACTGCGGCGGCATTGCAAAGATAAAGAAAAACATGGATATTTTCAGTGCGGAGGTCTCGAGCATCATGTCCGCCGCCGACAGCATTTCCGATGACCCGTCACTGCTTTTTACGGGAAAATTCTCCGTTAAATTTGACAAGGTGACTTTCTATTCCTCCGGCAGCGCAAAGGACGCTGACGGAAAAAAGGTGGATATTCAGTTCGACCAGACCGTCATTGACTCGGTAAAGGACAAGAGAAATGCCTGCAAGGCGGCTTTTGAAAAGTTCGGCGGTGAGTTCACCTATGAGGATATCAGAAGCGACTATATAGTTCACGCCGAGATATGCGAAAAGCTGTTCGGGCTGATGAACGACGTTTTTGCAGAAGAACGCCGACTGAAAAATGAAAAGAACGCACTGGGCTTCTCCGATGCGGAGCAGATAGCCTGCTCACTGCTTTGCAGCCGACTGCCTGACGGAACTGTTGAAAAATCACCGCTGGCAAAGGAGCTTTCCGACTATTTTTCCATCGTGATGATAGACGAGTTTCAGGACTCCACGGCAGTTCAGGAGCTTATTTTCAGAATGATATCAAAGGACGGAACGGCAGAGATCCCCGGCAGGAATTTCTTTGCGGTGGGCGATGTAAAGCAGTCAATTTACCGTTTCAGATGCGCCGACCCACGTATTTTTATGAAAAATATCGCCGACAGCGTTCCTTATTCGGAGGAGGGCAGCGAGCCTGCATATATCCTGCTGAACAGGAATTTCCGAAGCTCTCACCATGTGGTGGAGTTTGTCAATGCGGTTTTCAGGGTCATAATGTCAAAGCAGAACGGCGGCATTGATTACGGCGATGATGAAAGTCTTATCGAGGGTGCTTCCTGCGAGGACGATTTCGGTCCTACTGAGATAATGGAACTGCCCGACATCGACAGCAGCGACGAGGACGAAAACGGCGACAGCCTCAGTATCGACCTTGTTGAGGCAAGGTGCGTGGCGGCAAAGATAGCCGACCTTTTAAAGAACGGAAAGCTCCACGACAAAAACGGCGAGCGTCCTGTGCGCCCCTCGGACATATGTATCCTTACACGAAACACCGGCACCGCTCCCCTGTTCATAAGCTGCCTTGAGGAGCTGGGCATAAGCGCATCGGGCGCTGCGGAGGAAAGCTATCTGGAAGCAAGGGAGATATCCGTGCTCATAAATCTGCTCAGGTGCATAGATAACCCCACGCTTGATATCCCCATGGCGGCGGTGCTCATGTCCCCCATGTTCATGTTTTCCGCTGAGGATATGGCAAATATCCGCTCGCTGAGAGGCTCTTCCGTTTTTGCGGATATTACGGCGGTAAGCTCGGGCAAGGGCACATCTGCGGCTCTGAAAAAGCAGTGCGATGAATTTCTCACCGTTTTCGGCACGCTGAGAGAATATGCCGCTGCCCACAGTGTTGAGGAGCTTATAGAATTTATCTATGACAAGACAGATTTTATGTCCGTCATAAGCATTTACAAGGACAGCCTTAAAAAGAAAGCCAATCTGCGGCTGCTGCCAGTTTACGCCGCAGATTACGACAAGAACGGCACAGGCGGTCTCAGCGGATTTGTACGCAGGATAAACAATATGCTGGACAGCAGCAAGGATTTTGCGGCGGCATCTGCTGCCGTGTCCTCCGAGGAAGCTGTCTCGGTAAAGACTATACACAAGTCAAAGGGACTGGAATATCCGTTCATATTCCTCTGCCGCAGCTGGACAAAATTCAACCTTACCGACAAAAATCAGCGCATGGTGTTTGTATCCGATTACGGCACGGCTTTCAAGATAAGCGACCCGTCACGTCTCACGGCGTATGAGTCATTCCCAAGACGTGCTCTGAGCCTCATCATGGAGAAAAATCAGCGTGATGAGGAAATGATGCTCCTTTACGTTACTCTCACAAGAGCGAAAAACAAGCTGTTCATCACAAGGCGCACCGATGAAAAATCCGCAAAGCACCGTGAGGAGATAATGGGCTTGCTGGAAAGCGGAAAGATGCGTCAGGAGGAGGCTGTCAGCGCAGGAATTTCCATGGCGGACTGGCTTGACGCAGCCATAGGGCTTTTCAAAAAGCATGACGATGTGTATTCTCTTGGAAGCTGCGACATGGTAATGACCAAGGCGGAGCTTTCCGAGGCGGAAGCGGCAGAGGAAAGCGAGACAAAGCAGGCGGAATATTCCCCCGAACGTGCTGAGCTTTTCCGCAGCCTTATGTCCCATGAATATGACCTGACCCTGGCAAACACCGCTTCAAAGATAACCGTCAGCGAGATCGCCGAAAAGCATCTTATTCCCCCGAAAGCAATTTTCACCAAGGACAAAAGCAGACCTCAGGGCATATCCGCAGCTGCCGCAGGAACTGCCGTTCATGCGTTCATGCAGTATGCCGACCTTAAAAAGCTGTACGCCGAGAAAGCCTCCCCCGAAAATGCCATTGCAAAGGAAGCCCAACGGCTCTGCTCGCTGGGACTGCTGACAAAGATCCAGGCGGAATGTGCCGACAGCAGCATGATAAGCGGCTTTTTGAACAGCGAGCTTTGCGGAAGAATGATGAACGCCGATGAAATATACAGAGAAAAGAAATTTCTGGTTAAAATTTCCGACTTAAACCTTGACGATAGTGATTTAATGGTTTATAATAGTACCGAGGGAATGCTTCAGGGCGTTGCAGACTGCGTGTTCAGAGAGGGCGGAAAATACGTGCTTCTGGACTACAAGACCGACCGCCGTGTTACTGAGGATATACTCCGTGAAAGATATTCCCGCCAGCTTTCGCTTTATGCCCGTGCTCTTTCGATGATATTCGGGGAAAAGATAAGCGAGGGCTGCCTATATTCGTTTTCACTTGGCAAGGCCATTGGCATTGAATTAAAATAAAAAGGACTGATTTTAATGGAACAGACACCTAACCGCCGCAAGCCCGCTCCTAAGCCCAACAACGCACTGGGTTCACTGCTGGGATCAGTAGTGCTGGGCGTGTGCATCATCATCGCAGGCTCAACGGTAGCAGGCTCCGTAAAGAAGCTTACCGCAGCTGTGGAGGCTCAGACCTTTGCATCAAGCTATGCTTCTCCCTCCAACCTTACTGTAAGCAGCACTGCGGACAAGAAATATCTCACCGAGACCGAGGCTGCCGCTTATCTCAATATGCCTGTTGAGGAGATAAAGGCTGCCATCACAAAGGGAGAGATCGAGCAGTACGTAAAGACATCGAGCGGTTACACTATTTCCGTAGATCAGCTGGATACATTCTTCGGTCAGAAGGCTTATGATACCATGACCAGCAACAATTCTTCTGCTTCTGAGGAATAACCTATCCTTTAGTGGAGGGACATATGGATAACAGCATCAAGGTAAAGATAAACTATCACCCTGTGAACTTTATGCAAATAGCTCTGTGGATAATGATTCTTTTTGCTGTTCCGTGTTTTTGGCTCGCATCATATTCTGATTCGTTTTCACTGCTCTTATTGGGTCTTGTTGCAGTGATACTTACGGATGTAGTGGCAGGAGTTCTTTCAAGTGCAAAGGCTGCGGTGTATGCGAATGACGAAAAGCTGTGCCGGCGCTATTTGAATAAGGACAGCGTTATCATGCTTTCAGATGTCACGGAGTTAAGCTATTCCGTTTGTATCGAACATCACGGCAGATACGCCGAACAGAGGCTTTTGCTCACCATAAAAACAAATGACGGAACAGTACATCAGTTAAATGATTCTTTATCAACAGAAAGCTTTGTCGCCGCACTTGATTCTGACGGCGAAACAAATATCCCGCTCATACAGCTTTACCGCTTCCTTGCGGAGCGTATGCCCGATAAAGCAAAGGGATATATCAAAAACGACAAATTTGAGGAGTGAACAGCATGGGCATCGTGAGCATTGTAACTTCTGTCATATGCAAATCGCTGAGGAATGCAAATAAAAACAAGGTATGCACCTGTCCCCGATGCAGACACGCAATAAAAAGATATCCTGAACATATTGAAGAAAGAAGCGTTGACTCTCCCCTGCTGATACGCTGCCCGAGCTGCGGAAACATTGTCCATGACCCACTTGCGGCGGAAATAGCACTGCTTCCTCCCGAAAAAGCATTTATGGCAGCTGCAAACGGATATGCAGGGACATGGAAAGCAGAGCTTCAAAAGAACAAATATGCGCTGAACCGCCTGAGAAAAAGTCTGGAACGGCTGAACGCTGACGAGGAATATTTCAGGCAGATATTGTCACTTCAGGGAATGTCGCCCGACTGCTATTATGCGGTGTTCAACAGCGGCAGGCTCCGTTTCAATGCCCGAAGCGGCAATGAAGCCCCAAAAACTCTGACAGAGGAAGAGTATCTGCAAAGATTTTACAGATAAATGTGAGGGCTTTTACAGCAGAGAAGCACGTCTTTTGTGCAAAATGCGCATGGCAACGCTTGAAATCGCTTTCAAGTTGTCGCATCATACAAACTTGTGATATCGTATTGACAAAAGCATATGCGCATGATATAATACTTGAGTACGAAAAATAAAGCAGAGCTTCCGTTCTCACCGTACTGCAATGGCACGTTACGGTCAATAATTACGAATTTATTCCGCAGGCGTTATGTATGCGGAGTGGTTTTGAGATTATCGGCGGAGCTTATGCTCTGCCGTTTTTTATTTCACATTCATTTATAGTTTAATTTGATATTTTGGGGGTGCTCGCCATAGCTAACAAGGATAGCAAGGAGCTTCAAATCAATGAAGAAATCCGTGACAAGGAAATCAGAGTAATCGGTGCCGACGGAAGTCAGCTCGGTCTTATGTCCGCAAGGGACGCTCAGAAGCTTGCGGCAGAAAAGGATCTGGATCTGGTAAAAATTGCGCCTCAGGCTGTTCCGCCTGTATGCAAGATCATGGATTACGGCAAATATTGCTTTGAACAGGCTAAGCGTGAAAAGGAAGCAAGAAAAAATCAGAAGGTCGTTGATATCAAGGAGATCAGAATGTTCTCCACCATTGATACCCATGACTTTGATACAAAAACCGCTCAGGCAGTCAAGTTCCTGAAGGGCGGAGATAAGATCAAGGTTTCCGTTCGCTTCCGCAAGCGTGCCATTGCACATCCTCAGCTTGGCGAAGAGCTTCTTGACAAGTTCAAGGAAGCTTGTGCCGAGGCAGGCACCGTTGAGAAGCCGCCTAAAATGGAGGGAAGGGCGCTGGTTATGTTCGTTTCCCCCAAGGCTTCCAAGTAACCGCTGTTCAAATCATACTGTAAAAATAAAAGGGAGGATATTTCCATGCCAAAGCAGAAGACTCATTCCGGCGCTAAGAAGCGTTTCAAGCTCACCAAGAACGGTCTTGTTAAGTATCAGAAGACCAACAAGAGACACAGACTTACTCAGAAGGACCACAAGCGCAAGAGAATTGCCCGTAACATGGGCGTTGCAGGTTCCGCAAACGCAGCTACTCTCAGAGAGCTTATGCCTTACAAATAATAGGCGGCACCGGCGTTATATTTCAGAAGATTCAATAATACATTTGGAGGTATAATAATATGGCTCGTGTTAAGGGAGCAATGGCTACTCGCAAGAGAAGAAATAAAACATTAAAGCTTGCCAAGGGTTACTGGGGCGCAAAGAGCAAGCATTTCAAGATGGCTAAGGAAGCCGTAATGAAGTCCGGCAATTACGCTTACATCGGCAGACGCCTCAAGAAGCGTGATTTCAGACAGCTCTGGATCACCAGAATTTCCGCTGCTTGCAAGATGAACGGCATGAACTATTCTACATTCATGAACGGTCTTAAAAAGGCTGGCATCACTCTCAACAGAAAGATGCTTTCCGAAATCGCTATCAACGACGCAGCAGGTTTCACAGCACTTACTGAAAAGGCTAAGGCTGCTCTTTAATTTTCGTAAACAGGCTGTATCACAAAGGCGTATGTCTATGTGATACAGCTTTTTGTTTAAAATAGAGGTATTTATGACTGACTTTACTTTTATATCCTCGGCAGACAATGAGAAGATAAAGCTTTACAAAAGGCTCAGCGCCGATAAAAAGCTCCGCAGGAAAGAGCAGCTTTTTACCGTTGAGGGCGCACGTCTCACCGCCGACGCAGCCGCAGAAGCTATAGAGCTTCACTGTGTTTTCTTTACCGAAAACGCCCTGAAAAAATACAGTGAAGCACTGGAGCTTCTTTTTTCAAAGTATAATAAAAAAACGTTTTCGATGATATCGGACGAGCTGGCGGCATCGCTTTCGGATACGCAGATGTCTCAAGGAATATTTGCCATATGCAGAATGCCCAAGCCCGACAATGCAGCTCAGTATGCAAAAATGAAGTCAGGCGGAAAATACATCATTCTGGATAATATCCAGGATCCGGGAAATATGGGAACTATGCTAAGGACTGCCGATGCCTGCGGAATCGACGCTATAATCACCTGTAACTGCTGCGATGTTTATAACCCAAAGACCGTCCGCTCGGCTATGGGCAGCCTTATGCGTGTTAATATCATTGACGATGATATTGGCAATGCAGTGCTGAACCTGAAAAATGCGGGCATTACAGTTTATGCGGCTGTTATCGACAGCAGCGCCGTTTCTCTCACAGAATGCGATTTTTCAAAGGGCGGCGCAGTTATGATAGGAAACGAGGGCAACGGTCTTCCCCGTGAGCACTCGGCACTGGCAGATGTACCTCTTACAATAAAAATGCACGGCACCATAAATTCCCTTAACGCCGCCATGGCTGCGGGAATAATCATGTGGGAGCTGTCAAAGGCGTAAGCTGAAAAGGAGTCAGGATATGAACGCTTCCGATACCGCTTATTACAGCAGGCTTTACAGAATATGGTCAGTGGCTGCTTTCGGTGCAGGCTCTCGGCTGCTGGCGGAGCTTTCCGAGCGCTTTGACAGCGGCGAAGAGCTTTACTGCGCATTCAAGGACGGTGCAGAGGGACTTCCGACAGAAGCTGTGAGGGCTGCAAGTGACGTTACCCTTTCCGCTGCGGAAAAAATAATGGAATTCTGCTCCAAGAAAAATATCCGGATAGTTACAAGAGACGAGGAGCTTTATCCCGACAGGCTGCGGCACATTTATGCTCCCCCTGCCGTTCTTTTTTACAGGGGCGATATCTCAGGGATAGACGACAGGCTGAGCATAGGCATAGTCGGTGCAAGAAAAGCTTCCGAATACAGCCTTAAAGTTGCGGCAGGCATTGCCCGAGTTCTTGGCAGGCAGGGCTTTGACATTATAAGCGGATTTGCCGAGGGTATCGACATCTGCGCCCATACCCATGCCATCGAGAGCGGCGCAAAGACCTATGCTGTGCTGGGTGCGGGAATAGATTACGATTATCCCAAGCCAAACTCCAAGTACCGTGACGCTGTTATTGAAAACGGTGCGCTCATTACCGAATGTGTTCCCGGAACATTTCCCGCACAGCCGAATTTCATTAAAAGGAACCGCATTCTTGCGGGACTGTCCATGTCGGTAGCGGTCATTGAAGCGGGAGAAAGAAGCGGCTCGCTGAACTCCGCCTCACACGCCACATCTCAGGGAAAAACGGTATTTGCCGTTCCGCCCTGTGACATATTCGACCCGAGGTACAAGGGAAACACGGAGCTTATCCGTGAGGGCGCTGTTCCGCTTATGGGTGCCAGGGACATTTTCAGCGAATACTGTATGAATATACCGCATACAATAGTCGAAAATGAAAGCATCTGCGAAAAGATAGAAGCTCTCAACCGTTTCTGCGATGACGCTTTTGAGGCGGCAAGCAGGCAGCAGGAAAATGATAAAAAGGATAAGAAGCCTGCAAAGCCCAAGCCCGAAATGCCTGCGGAAACCGAGCCTGAGGATAAGCCCAAAATACTTTCCGAAGAGGAGATAGAAGCTGCAGGCGGCGATGATATCCAAAGGAAAATACTTACGGCAATAAACGCTGCGCCCATGCGTGCGGACGATATTGCACGGGAGATATCCGAAAATATCGACGACATTCTTACAGCTCTTACGGAGCTTGAAATAATGGGAACGGTAACTGCCGAGGGCGGCGTTTACCGCATCTCATAAAAAGTGTGGAAAGATTCTGAGAAAGGAATGATTGAACATATGTCCAATCTTGTAATAGTTGAGTCGCCTGCAAAGGCAAAGACAATAAAGAAATATCTGGGAGCAAATTACGAGGTAATGGCTTCCATGGGTCATGTCCGTGACCTGCCGAAGTCCAAGCTCAGCGTTGATGTTGACAACGGCTTCAAGCCCGTTTATGTGCCCATGAAGGACAAGGAAGAGGTAATATCCTCGCTGAAAAAAGAAGCCTCCCACTCCGACACCGTTTATCTCGCAACGGACCCTGACCGTGAGGGAGAAGCGATCTCATGGCATCTGGCGCAGCTGCTGGATATTCCCCTTAACGCACCCGTGAGAGTTACCTTCAACGAGATAACAAAATCGGGTGTTGAGTACGGTATGGAGCACCCCCGCTCTATCGACCTTGATCTGGTAAATGCTCAGCAGGCAAGGCGTATCCTTGACAGAATAGTTGGTTACAAGCTGTCTCCGTTCCTCTGGAAGAAAGTCCGCAGAGGTCTTTCCGCAGGACGTGTGCAGTCGGTAGCCGTTAAGATGATAGTTGACCGTGAAAAGGAAATAAACGCTTTCAAGCCCGAGGAATACTGGTCAATAGAGGCGAAGATGACTGCCCCCTCCTCCAAAAAGCAGTTTGACGCTGTTTTTACGGGAATTGACGGAAACAAGACCGAGCTTCACTCCAAGGAAGAGACCGACAAGGTGCTCGAAAAGATAAATGGTGCTGAGTTCAAGGTAACAGGCGTAAAGAAATCCGTAAGAAGAAAGTCCCCTGCCGCACCCTTTACCACATCTACAATGCAGCAGGAAGCTTCAAAGAAGCTGGGCTTCCAGACTTCAAAGACAATGAGAGCCGCTCAGCAGCTTTATGAAGGCGTTGAGATCGAGGGCATGGGCGCTGTGGGTCTTATCACCTATATGAGAACAGACAGCCTTAGAATTTCCGACGAGGCAAGGGCTGCGGCTTACAAATACATTGAGGGAGCATACGGCAAGAACTATCTGCCTGCGTCTCCGAAAATATACAAGTCCAAGGCAGGCGCACAGGACGCTCACGAAGCGATACGTCCCTCTACCCCAGAGATAACTCCCGAAAGAGTCAAGGACAGCCTTACTGCCGAGCAGTACAAGCTTTACAAGCTCATCTGGGAAAGATTTATCGCAAGCCAGATGGCAAACGCTCTGCTGGATACCGTTTCCGTTGATATCGACGCAAACGGCTGCGGATTCAAGGCAACAGGCTTTTCCGTCAAGTTCGACGGCTTCACCGTGCTGTATGAGGAGTCCAAGGACGATGAGGAAAACAAGGTGCTTCCCGTTATCAACGAGGGCGATGTGCTGAAGCTCAAGAATATTGAGGGCAAGCAGCACTTCACTCAGCCTCCCGCACGATACACCGAAGCATCATTTATCAAGGCGCTGGAAGAAAACGGCATAGGCAGACCTTCCACATATGCGCCTACTATTTCAACGATAATAAACCGCTTCTATGTTGAGCGTGACGGCAAGCAGCTGAAGCCCACAGGTCTGGGCGAAGTCACCACTGACCTGCTGAAAGACCATTTCAAGCAGATAGTCGATACCAAGTTCACCGCCTCCATGGAAAGCAGCCTTGATAAGGTCGAGCTGGGCGAAAAGGACTGGGTGGAAACTCTGGAGGACTTCTACAAGGACTTTGACGCTACCCTGAAAAAGGCTGAGGTGGCTATGGACGGCAAGCGTGTCAAAGTTCCCGATGAGGAGACCGACGAGGTGTGCGATGTTTGCGGAAAGCCCATGGTAATAAAGATAGGCAGATTCGGAAGATTCCTTGCCTGCTCAGGCTTCCCCGAGTGTACAAACACAAAGAAGATAATCAAGCCCACAGGCGGAGTTTGCCCCAAGTGCGGCAAAAAGGTGCTCCAGAAAAAGTCCAAGAAGGGCAAGAAATATTTCGGCTGCGAGGACAATCCCACCTGCGATTTTATGACATGGGATACTCCCGTTTCGGACAAGTGCCCCAAGTGCAACGACGGCACTACCCTCTTCAAAAAGGGCGGAAAGCTGTTCTGCCTGAAAGAGGGCTGCGGCTATGAAACTGTTATCAAAAAGGAAAAATAATCTTTATGAATAATAAGCTTACTGTTATCGGCGCAGGCTTTGCAGGGTGCGAGGCAGCATGGGCGGCGGCTGAACGGGGTGTAAAGGTGGAGCTTTACGAGATGAAGCCCAAGAAGTTCTCCCCTGCTCACAAATATAACGGCTTTGCGGAGCTTGTCTGCTCAAACTCGCTGAAAGCCTCCCGTGTAAATTCTGCGGCGGGACTGCTGAAAGAAGAAATGCGCAGGCTGGGTTCGCTGACAGTTCCCTGTGCGGAAGAAACAGCCGTTCCCGCAGGCGGTGCGCTGGCGGTGGACAGAGAAAAATTCTCAGACCTTGTTACCGAAAAGGTGCGCTCTCACCCCAACATCACTGTTATAAACGAAGAGATAGAAGCTGTTCCCACAGAGGGATATGCAGTGATAGCCAGCGGTCCTCTTACAGCGGGAAATCTGGCGCAGAGCATTTCCGAGCTGTGCGGCGGATATCTCAGCTTCTTTGATGCGGCAGCTCCGATAGTTACCGCCGAATCCATCGACATGACCAAGGCATTCTCTGCCGCAAGATACGGCAGAGGGGGCGATGATTACATCAACTGCCCCTTTGACAAGGAAGAATACCTGAGATTTTACAACGAGCTGATAAATGCAGAGTCAGCTCCCGTTCATGACTTTGACCGTCCAGAAAATTCAAAGGACGACTTCACAGTCTATGAGGGCTGTATGCCTGTTGAGGTGCTGGCAAAGCGTGGCGAGGACGCTGTTCGCTATGGTGCAATGAAGCCTGTGGGGCTTACCGACCCACGTTCGGGAAAGCGTCCATATGCTGTAGTTCAGCTGAGACGTGAGAATGAAAGCGGCACTATGTACAATCTGGTGGGCTTTCAGACAAACCTTAAATTTCCCGAGCAGAAGAGGGTTTTCTCGCTTATCCCGGGGCTTGAAAATGCGGAATTTGTCCGCTACGGCGTAATGCACCGCAACTCGTTCATAAACTCTCCAAAGCTCCTGAACGCCGACTTTTCCATGAGGAGCCGCCCCGAAATATTCTTCGGCGGTCAGATAACAGGAGTTGAGGGCTATATGGAGTCTGCCGCATCTGGCATTATTGCGGGAATAAATGCGGTAAGGAAAATGAACGGTCAGTCCCCTCTCATACTCCCGAGAGAGACCATGATAGGCGGTCTGAGCGCATATATCTCCGACGAGACTGTGACGAATTTTCAGCCCATGGGCGCAAATATGGGAATACTTCCCGATATCGGCGTGCGCATAAAGGACAAGCAGGCAAGATATCAGGCTGTTGCCGACAGGGCGCTGGAGGCTTTTGACAACTACATCTCAGAAAATAAGGACTGATACGCAATGACCCATATGGTGATAAGATGTGAGACTTCAAAAAAGGACAAAAACGCTCTTACTCTGAGCACCATGCTCAGAAGCCCGTTTTTGTTCATATGCTGCGTGTTTTTCCTTGCGGTCCTGCCTGTGATGCAGCTTGTAGCATTTGCGGCAAGAGGGGCAATAAGCCCTGTTCTGCTGCTGTATGTTATTGCGCTTGCGGCAATGCTTTTTGTCATAATAAAGCAGGACGGCGCAGATTTTGCGGGAGTTACGGAATATACTTTTTCCGATAATAATTTCACCGTTAAAAACGAACAGGGAACCTGCACGACGGAATATTCTGCGATATATGCGGTAAGGGAAAACAAGAAATATTTCTATCTTATGCCAAGCAAATATGCGGCATATATCCTGCCAAAGGAATATCTTACCGCCGATGAGGGCAGCAGGCTCAGAGATATCTTTTCATCAAAGCTCAAAGGCAGAAAGAGCGATGACTGTTTTCAGGGAAAAAGTGCCGATGACATAATATCATTCGGCAAAACCGAAAGTGAAGTATCATTCAATATTTCGGACAAGTTCCCGTCGGAAGCGGCGAGAGCAACCCTGCTCAATATTCCCACAGCAGTGAAAATATTCTACACATTCATGCTTACAGTGCTTATTCTCCGGAGGCTGTCCATTGTGTTTGCCATAGCAGTGTCGCTTCTCTGTATGGGAATTGCGCTGATATCCAATCTGCGCAAAACAGCTGCCGATATAAAAAGCAGGATAACCGACAGCACCGCCACATACAGATTTTTTGGCAGCGGCTATGAATGTATCATGGGCGAGAATGCGTCGGAGGTCTTATATTCCGATATAAAGGATATAAAAAAGCAAGGCTCGGCTGCGATCATCACAAGAAAAAGCGGCAGGAAAATTATTCTGCCCGCCACAGACGAAATTTACAGCAGGATAAAAAAGACGGAGGGATAATATGAGCGAACCTGTTTTCAGCGGTTCTTCGGAGATAAGCAAAAACGACCTTAAAGAATGTGCCGTGCTTACCGCTTTCGGAAACGTCACGGGAACGATAATAAAGCTTGTCACAGGCTTTATGCTGGCGCTTGCCGTATTGTTCCTCATAGCATTTATGCTCCCCAATATCAGCCGTGAAAACTCTGCCGCATATCTGAGAATTGCCGTTATATGCCTTATCCCTGTGATTTTCACGGCAGTTTTCAAGTACAAGATAATAAGCGGCAAGGTGAACGCTCCCATAAATCAAAATGTCCATGCGCAGGTCAGGCTTTATGAGGACAGCCTGGAATATTCCACAGAATATGTTGCCCTCAGCGCAAAGTATTCCGATGTGAAAAAGCTCCACATGGGCAAGTATTCAATGGTGCTGGAGCTTAACGGAGCGGACAGCATAATGATACCTTTGCGGTGCTTCGGGTGGAATAATTACAAGGCCGCCTGCGAATTTCTCCGCAAAAAGCTGCGTGAACAGGGGGTATGACATATGAACACTGTGAATGATATGGGCACTCCCCTTTTCTGCACCGAGGACAGGCAGTGCATGGGAAACAGAAATTCCCTGAAAAAGAGCCTTGTCTTTGTAGGGATAATGTATCTTATCTGCGCTGCGGTGATAGCTCTGTCCGCCGTAAAAAGCGGCAATGATCCCATATCGGGCGTGGTTATCCTCACCGCCCTTACTGGCATTATGACAGCCGATATGATATTCAAGGAAAAGCAGTCCACCGACCGCAACTACAACGTGTTCTATTTCTATGACAGCTGCTACATGAACATTGACAGGCTGTCAAGGACTACGGTGCCTTACGACCTTATCATAAAAGCCGCAGAAACAAAGGACGCTTTTGTTATATACATTGAACCCATGCGCAAGCACATCATACTTAAAGAGACTGTTTCTAAGGAGGCTGCCGATGAGCTCAGCCGCTTCCTCAGTTCAAAAATAAAAAAGTACAAACGCATATGAAAGGAAATGATAATATGAATATAATCGTTGACGCATTCGGCGGAGACAACGCACCTCTGGCTGTTATCGAGGGCGCTGCAAGGGTTGTGGCAGAGCTTGGCGTTGAGGTAACTCTCACAGGAAATGAGAAGATCATCAGAGAGACTGCCGAGAAAAACAACCTGAGCCTTGACAAGATATCCATTATACATACCGAGTCTGTTATTGATATCCACGAGGAGCCTACCGAGATAATCAAGAGCAGAAAGGACTGCTCCATGGCTGTGGGCTTACAGGCTCTGGCTGACGGCAAGGGCGACGCTTTTGTTTCCGCAGGAAGCACAGGAGCACTGGTGGTCGGCTCCACATTTATCGCAAAGAGACTTAAAGGAATAAAGCGCCCCGCTCTTGCGCCTATCCTCCCCACCGCAAACGGTCATCTTATACTGATGGACGGCGGAGCTAACGTTGACTGCCGCCCCGAGATGCTCATGCAGTTCGGTATCATGGGCAGCTGCTACATGGAAAAGGTAATGGGCGTAAAGTCTCCCAAGGTAGGTCTGCTGAATGTCGGCGCAGAGGACACTAAGGGTCGTGAGCTTGACAAGGAAGCTTACAAGCTCCTTAAAGACGCTCCCGTTAACTTCTACGGCAACCTTGAAGCAAGAGAGATGCCCAAGGGCATTTGTCAGGTAGCTGTATCCGACGGATTTACAGGAAATATCGCACTGAAGCTTTACGAGGGCATGGGCTCATTCTTTGCAGGCGAGCTTAAAGGAATGCTCACCGACGGTCTCAGCGGCAAACTGGCGGCTCTGCTCATAATGAAAAAGGTAAAGGCTTTCAAGAAGAAGCTGGACTACACCGAGGTAGGCGGCGGCGTTCTCATGGGCGTTTCAAAGCCTGTTATCAAGGCACACGGAAGCTCCAACGGAAAGGCATTTTACAACGCTATCCGTCAGGCTAAGAAGTGCGTTGACGGAAAGGTCATCGAAGAGATCTCCCGTTCTCTTGAAGCTGTAAAGAAGCAGGACGCAGAGGCGTAAAGGGAGAATACTTATGACCGAAAAGGAAAAAATGCTGGCAGGAAAGCTTTATGACCCATCGGACAAGGAGCTTTCCGAGCTGAGAATAAAGGCTCACAAGCTGAGCAAAATGTTTAATGACACCTTTGAGGACGAGGAAGAGAAGCGTGCCGAGATAATCAGGGAGATTGTCCCAGATATGGGCGAAAACGGCGGCTTTACGACCTTGAATACGGCAAGCCCATAACTATAGGAAACAACTGCTGGATAGCCGCAAATGTTACCATTACAGGCGGAGTTACCATCGGAAACGGCTGCGTTATCGGCGCAGGCAGCGTGGTAACAAGGGATATCCCCGACAACTGCCTTGCGGCGGGAAATCCATGCCGTGTGATACGTGAGATAACCGACAGGGACGATATCACTCTAAAAAAGGAACTTCTGTAAGGAAGAAAGGAGGCACACGCAGTTACTGCGTGGCATGATATGAGTACAGTTAACAAGACAGACATTGACGAAAGGCTGAAAAGCTTCGAGGAAGAGATAGGCTACACCTTCAAAAACAAGGATCTGCTTTACGAGGCGCTTTCCCACTCCTCCTACGCAAATGAATATAAAAAGGGCAGGCACTCCAACGAGAGACTGGAGTTTCTGGGCGACAGCGTGCTTTCCATTGTAATATCCGAGCATCTGTTCAATCACTTCAAGCATCTGCCCGAGGGCGACCTTACAAAGATAAGAGCGTCACTGGTGTGCGAAAAGGCTCTGTATGAATTTTCCAAGCAGATATCTCTGGGTCAGTACATTCTTCTTGGCAGAGGCGAGGAGAACACAGGCGGAAGAACACGCCCCTCTATCGTATCAGACGCATTTGAGGCTGTTATCGCAGCGGTGTTCCTTGACGGCGGAATGGAAGCCGCAAGAGAATATGTGCTGGGCTTTATCCCCAAGGACCTTGACAAGAGCACCGCAAACAATCTTCAGGATTACAAGACCATTCTTCAGGAGATCATCCAGAGAAATCCCGAGGAAAAGGTGGAGTACGTTCTCAAGGGTCAGACTGGCCCCGACCACGACAGGCACTTCATCGTTGAGGTCTGCCTTAACTCCAACGTTATCGGTCACGGCGAGGGTCACAGCAAAAAGCAGGCTGAACAGCAGGCTGCAAAGGAAGCGCTCCGTCTTATGGGCGAGGTAAAGTAATGTCCCACGCAAATATCTCAGTGTTTATCCCCCATATGGGCTGCCCCAATGCCTGCTCATTCTGCAATCAGCGCACCATAAGCAGCACGGCTCACGCCCCCTCCCCCGATGAGGCTGAGGGTATCATCAGAGGGGCATATGAATATATGTCTCCCGAAAAGAGGAGAAACACCGAAATCGCCTTTTTCGGCGGCAGCTTTACCGCCATTGACAGGGAATATATGATATCCCTGCTTGAAAAGGCTGACAGATACATCACCTGTGAAAACGGTTTTTGCGGTATAAGAATTTCCACTCGTCCCGACTGCATTGACGAGGAAATTCTTATGCTGCTGAAAAAATATCACGTTACCGCCATCGAGCTGGGCGCACAGTCCATGAATGACCGTGTGCTGGAAATGAATATGCGTGGCCACACTTCCGAGGACGTTCGCCGCTCCGCCGCAATGATAAAGTCATACGGCTTTGAGCTTGGTCTCCAGATGATGGTGGGGCTTTACGGCTCATCTCCCGATGACGAGCTTTACACAATGAACGAGATAGTCAGATGCGCTCCCGCAACGGCAAGGATATATCCCGTGGCGGTGCTTGAGGGCACAAAGCTTGCGGAGCTTTACAAAGAGGGAAAATATGTGCTTTACCCCTTTGATGAATGTGTGAAGCTGTGCGCAGAGATATACAGCACCTTTGTCAAAAACAATATCCGTGTGATACGCATGGGTCTTCACGCTGAGGACGGCGTGGAGCAGAACGCTGTGGCAGGCTTTTATCACCCTGCTTTCGGCGAGATAGTGCGGACGGAGATAATAAGAAAAATAATCGAAGAAAATCTCACAGAGGGCGAAAACCTCTGCGAGGCTCCCCCACGGCTCACAAGCAGTCTGTCGGGATATAAAAGATCAAACAGGATATATTTTGCGGACAGGAACGTTAAATTTTTCACAAACAAAGAGCTGCCCGAAAACGTGCTCTCGGTAAACGGCAGAATATTCAAACTATATTAAGGCGGATATCAGATATATGTACTTAAAATCACTGGAACTGCAGGGCTTCAAGTCCTTTCCCGACAAGGTGAAGCTTGATTTCGGCAAGGGCATAACCGCCGTTGTCGGCCCCAACGGAAGCGGAAAATCAAACATTGGCGACGCCGTAAGGTGGGTGCTGGGCGAACAGTCCTCCAAAACTCTCAGAGGAGCGAAAATGGAGGACGTTATTTTTGCGGGCACTCAGCTGAGAAAGCCTGTGGGCTTTGCAAGCGTTACGCTGAACATTGTAAATGATAAAGGGCTGCTGAACATTGACGCTCCCGAGGTATCCGTTACCCGTAAGCTTTACCGCAGCGGCGAGAGCGAATACATAATAAACGGCTCACAGGTGCGCCTGAAAGACGTTACCGAGCTTTTCATGGATACGGGTCTGGGCAAGGACGGCTACTCCATTATCGGACAGGGCAGAGTTGCGGAGATAGTTTCATCAAAATCCAACGAGCGCCGTGACATTTTTGAGGAAGCCGCAGGCATTTCCAAATTCCGCTACAAAAAGGCGGAAGCGCAGCGCAGGCTTACTCAGGCAGAGGACAATATCCTGCGCCTGACGGACATAATCTCCGAGCTGGAAAGCCGTGTTGAACCGCTGAGGAAGCAGTCGGAAAAGGCTGCTCAGTTCATAGAGCTTTCGGACGAAAAGAAGTCGCTGGAAATAACCGTATGGATGCACGAGCTTGATGAGCTGAGGACACGCCTTAACGAGCTGGGCGAAAAGGTGCTCATCAACGCCACCGAATACAACAACACAGAAACGGATATCGACCGCCTTGAAGAAGAATACCGCATTGTTTACAAGGACATTGCGGCAGGAAATATCCGCATAGAAAATCTCAACAACGCTGTTCTTGAAGAGGAGCGCTCCAACACGGCTATCCACTCTGACATCGCCGTTTTCAAAAATGATATCGAGCACTGCAGAAAGGCTATCGAGGATCTGGAAAAGCAGATGGAAAGCGCCAAGCTATCCGACAGCGAGAACCGCCGTCTCACAGAGGAAAAGCTGGAAGAAATAAAGCGAATCGAGGCGGATATCCTCATCACTGACAGGGAATATTCCGACGCAGAGCGTGAATTTGCCGAAGCTGTGGGACAGCAGGACGGCTTTGAAAAGGAGTTCTCGGGTCACAGCGAGCAGCTCAACAAAATGTATATCCATCAGTCGGAGCTGAACATCACCGTAAACACCTCCGACAATATGATAAAGGAAGCCGAGGAACAGAAGCAGGCTGCCGAAAAGCAGCTTGAAACTATAGTTTCGGGAGCGCAGAACCTTGACAGCGAGCGCAAAGAGGTCACTGACGGTCTTTCGCTGCTGGCTGAAAAGCGTGACGAGCAGACAAACCGCATAAGCGGTCTGAACAGGCTTTATGCTTCAAAAACCGAAAAGCTGAAAGCTGCCGAAAAGGAGCAGAACGACCTTACCATGTCAGTCAGGGAAAAGGAGCAGAAAATGCGGCTGCTCCGTGACCTGGAAAACAGCATGGAGGGCTTCGGCCATGCGGTAAAGCAGGTACTGAGCGCAGGCAAAAACGGCCGCATACGTGGAATAATCGGCTCGGTGGCGCAGATAATCAGTGCTTTGCAGAACATCGTCACCGAAAATGAGGATGCTGCGAAGCGTGGTATCGGTCTGCTTAAAGAAACCAAGGGCGGTCGTGCCACATTCCTGCCTATTACCTCGGTAAAGGGAAACAGGCTCAACGAAAGCGGTCTTGACGGCTGTGTGGGATTTGTGGCTCTGGGCTGCGATATCGTTACATATGACCCGAAATTTACAGGCATAGTCAATTCTCTGCTGGGCAGGACTGTCATTGCGGAGGATATCGACTGCGCAGGAAATATCGCCAAGAAATACGGCTACCGTTTCAGGATAGTTACCCTTGACGGTCAGGTGGTAAATGCAGGCGGTTCGTTTACGGGTGGTTCCGCAAACCGCTCCGCAGGCATTCTCACACGTAAGAACGAGATTGAAAAGCTGAACGGCGAAGTTACCGATCTGACAGGCAAGCTTGATGAGCTGAAAAGCCGCACTGCCGCTCTCATGGCTGAGACGGACAAGATGCGCATTGACATCGAAGCGGCAAATGACGATCTGCGTGCAATGGATCAGGATAAGATTCGCTTTGAGTCTGAGCTTAAACGAATCGAACAGGTTGCGGAGCAGAGCGTGAACGGCAGGAAAAATGCCGAGGAGACCATTGCCCGTTTTGAAAAGCGTCTGGGAGACATAAGAGCCGCTGCCGAAAAGGCGGGAGCGGAGCTTGCAAGGCTCTGCGAGGAAATATCCGCCGCAGAGGAAAAGTCGGGCGAGGACAAGAGGATAATGGACGAGCTGAAAAGCCGCCGTGACTCCCTTTCCGCAAAAATGTCCGACATGAAGATAAAGAAAACGGCTCTGGAAAAGGATCTGGAGGCTGTTAAGGAAAGCATAAAGGCTCTGGAAGAGCAGAGCCGCTCCATCGGTGACAGCTCCGTTAAGTCCGCAATGGCTATCGAGGAGCAGAACCGCATTATCACCGAAAGGAACGAGCTTATCGCAAAGCGTGAAAAGGCTCTGGAAAGCTCGGGCAGCAGGACAGAGGATATCCACAGGCAGATATCCCTTACACAGGCGGAGAACCTTGAAAAGGAACGGCAGTCTGTGGAGATACGCCAGAAGATAAAAACGCTCACCGACGACAAGGAAAAGCTGGGCGCTGAAAAGACACGTCTGGAAGAGCGGAGGAAAACATCTCAGTCCGCTTACGACAAGATAGTTTCCGACATGGCGGAGCAGTACGAGCTTTACCCCTCGGAAGCAGCGTCGCTTATTATCCCCGATGCGGACAAGGGCGAGATAACCGCCCGCCTCAACACCATAAAGCAGAAGATAAGAAATCTGGGCACGGTAAATCTTTCAGCGATTGAAGAATACAAGGAAGTTTCCGAAAGATACGAGTTCATGTCGGGTCAGCTTTCCGACATAAACAGCTCCAAGCGTGAGCTGGAAAAGCTTATCGACGAGCTGACCGAGACTATGAAAACAAGATTTGCTGAAAGCTTCAAGGAGATAAACGCCAACTTCAAGCGCATATTCACCGAGCTTTTCGGCGGCGGCCGTGCGGAGCTGGTGCTCACCGACCCTGACGATGTGCTTGAATCGGGAATCGAGATAAATGTTGCACCTCCGGGAAAGGTAATAAAAAATCTGTCGCTGCTTTCAGGCGGCGAGCAGGCTTTCGTGGCTATCGCAATTTACTTTGCAATACTTAAAATAAAGCCTGCGCCTTTCTGTATCCTTGACGAGATCGAGGCGGCGCTCGATGATGTGAACGTATCAAAGTATGCTCATTATCTGCGCAACTTTACCGACACTACCCAGTTCATCACCGTTACTCACCGTCGTGGCACCATGGAAGAGGCGGACGTTATGTACGGCGTTACCATGCAGGAAAAGGGCATTTCCCGACTGCTGAAAATGGAGCAGCCTCCTGCGGATATTGAAGCTGAATAAGGGAGCAAAGCCATGAAAATAGTTGACGGAAAGCCTTATATACAACAGATAAAAGAGCTTATCGCTCACGCAAGGCAGGCGGGATACAAGGAAATGGTGCTTGACACCATCGTCCCCTTGCAGTCGGCGATACATCTGTACAAAAAGCTGGGCTTTACCGAGTGTGAACCGTATTATCACAATCCCATGCCCGATGTGCTGTATTTCAGAAAAGAGCTGTAAAAATCCATACCAAACAGGAGGGTAAAAGCCAATGAAAATAAAGACCGTTGCCGTTTTAGGTGCAGGTGCTGTAGGCTCATATATCATATGGGGTCTGGCAGACCGCAAAGATGTCACAACAGGCGTTATCGCCGAGGGTGAGCGTGCAGAGCGCCTAAAAAAAGGCTGCACCATAAATCATGTGACCTATCACCCGCAGGTGTGGACTCCCAAGGAAGCTCACGGTGCTGACCTGCTCATAGTTTCGCTGAAATACGGTTCCCTGCACTCCGCCATGGAAAGCATCCGTGAAGCTGTTGGCGAAAATACTATAGTTATGAGCCTTATGAACGGCGTTGACAGCGAGGAGCTTATCGAAAAGGAAACAGGAAGCAAAAATATTCTGTACTCGCTTATAAAAGTCGCTTCTCACCATGAAGCTGACGGCTGCTGCTTTGACCCTGAAACAACCATCGGCATAGTTTTCGGCGAAAAGAAAGCGCCTTTTGACAGCGAAAATGTACTTGCAGTGGAAGAGCTTTTCTCGGGTACGGATATCCATTTCCGCCGCACCGAATATATCCGAGAGGAAATATGGAGCAAATTCAGGCTGAATGTGTGCAACAATCTTCCTCAGGCGATACTTGGCGCAGGTGTGGGCTGCTACCGTGACAGCGTTCATATGCAGGCTATAAGCGACGGCCTCAGGCAAGAGCTGGAAGCCATTGCAGAGGCAAAGGGCATAGATATAAACAAGGCGGACAAGTCATCAAGCCGTGGAAGCGCCGTTCCGCCCTCTGCACGCTATTCCACATTGCAGGACCTTGACGCAAAGCGCCACACGGAGATAGATATGTTTTCGGGTACGCTTATGAAAATGGGCAGGGAGCTTGGTATCCCCACGCCTTACAACGAGTACACCTATCACATGATAAAGGCGCTGGAAGAAAAGAACGACGGGCTTTTTGACTATTCGGGCAATGAACAGGCTACGTATTCAAGATGATTTTTTGCCCGATAAACTAACATTCTGAAATGGTAGGTCATATTGAAGTTCAGCTCAAAGCATTTAAGAAGCTCAGTGGCAATGCTTTTATTATCCTGCGTTTTGTTTTCCGCTGGCATTTTGTTTTCCGCTGTCGGCTGTACTTCCGATAACAAATCAACCGATGAAATTTCGGAAGAGGATATTTCGGGCGGGATACATCGCAAGGAAGTCTTTGCACTTGTTTCAAGCGCTGAAAAATGCTTCTGCCCCCTCTGACGGCGGAAATGAAGCCGATTATCTTGCTGCATTCCTTGATGCAAGAGTACCTGTTATGCAGCCGGAAGAGGCTCATGCGGACCTTTCCCGAGTGGATACTCAGCGCAAATTCCTGAACGAGAAAAATTTCACGCTGGAGCTTCCACTTGAAGGACCATGTACGGCGATGAATTTTATCTTGACAAAGAACAGCTTGACGGTATAGCAGACTAAATACGGAATGGGGTAAATTATGGGATTATTTGATTTGTTCAAGCGCCAAAAGCCAAGCATCACCATTGATGAACTTAAATCAAGGGAATATGAGCAGGAATATTTTGAGGAATGCAAATATATCTGGAAAAACTATGTGCCCAAGAGCGGTCAGGCGGATAATTTGCAGGGAGAGCTGCTTAGAGAAGCAGAAGCACTCCGCTGCGAGGCTCAGGACAACGGAAACATCAACTGGGATTATGACTATGCTTATTTCTGCGATTTTATCAGATCATCTCTGAACGCTCAGAGCATTTTTTCAGATGAGGATAAGGAAGAGATATCCCTCATAATGAACTTCATAAAGGAATGCGGTCTGTATGCCAAAAGGTATAACAGCAGCAAAAGCCCGGATGAAAATGTTGATATAGAAAAGCTTGCTTACACGTAGGATAACCTGTATGACATTATCTGCGACAAAATAGGCAGGCTGCAAAAGGAAAATCCCCAGCCGATACCCTATCGGGCAAATGACAGGATAAAAAGATAACAGACATTTCGGAGGTAACGATGAAATATTTCGGTGATGAGCTTGGCGGACTTCACAAGGAAATGGGCAGCATCATACGGAAAAAGGGACGCTTTGAGGAAGCTCGCCTGATGTTTTTCAGGCTCCATTCACAGCTCCACAGCGGCAGTGTTTACGGCTTGGGCGAGACAGAATATGACCGCCTGCTTTCGGGACTGAGCGATGATGACTTCCGCCTGCGCCCACAAAAGGACGAGGACACTATCATCTGGAATCTGTGGCACATCGCCAGGATAGAAGACATCACCGCAGGCTTTCTTCTGTCAAACGAGGGTCAGCTGTTCTCCCCTGAGATAAGAGAGAAAATGCACTCCCCCGTTTCCGACACAGGCAACGCCATGACGGAAGATGAGGTCACTGCTTTCAGTAAAAGCATATCCGTTCCCCGGCTGCTGCGATACAGGGACGATGTGGGAAAACGCACCCATGAGATAATATCAAAGCTGTCGGAAAGCGACATGAAGCGGAAATTCACATCTGAACACAGGGAAAGGATACTTATGAGCGGCGGTGTTGTATCTCACCCCGAATCCGAATGGCTGGCGGACTTCTGGACTCAAAAGGACGCTGCGGGCATAATCCTCATGCCCCTGACACGTCATCAGCTGCTTCATCTCAACCAGTGCGGCAAAATAAAGAGCGAGCTGACACATCAGTCAAAAAAATAATTGCCTGATAATACCTTTGTTAATAAAAAATTAACTAAAAGGAGCGGCTTTTTATTTATAATATAAGATAGGTATATATGCGTGCGCTGCTGCACTATCTCAAGGAGGCTGTCATATATGGGATTTTTCGATAAAATTGCCGAGGGCATCAAAAAGACCAGAGACTCGATGATGAGCAAGGTCAATTCCCTTATAAATTCGTTTACCAAGATAGATGAAGATTTTTTTGAAGAGCTTGAAGAAACGCTTATAATGTGCGATATTGGCGTGCAGACTTCTGTTGATATCTGCGCCGAGCTGAGAAAAAAGGTCAAGGAAAAGGGCATCACCGACCCTATGCTCATAAAAGACGAGCTGAAAGCTATCATCACCGAAATGCTGGGTGAGGACAAGAAGCTTGACCTTTCCACAAAGCCGTCTGTAGTGCTTGTTATCGGCGTAAACGGTGCGGGCAAGACCACCACCATAGGAAAGCTGGCGGCACAGCTCACAAATCAGGGCAAAAAGGTAATTGTTGCCGCTGCCGATACATTCAGAGCCGCTGCTATCGACCAGCTCCAGATATGGGTGGATCGTGCAGGTGCGGATATCGTAAAGCACAATGAGGGCAGCGACCCCGCTTCCGTTGTGTTTGATGCAATCACAGCCGCAAAGGCAAGAAATGCGGACGTTGTTATCTGCGATACCGCAGGCAGACTTCACAACAAAAAGAACCTTATGGACGAGCTGAAAAAGATAACCCGCATCTGCTCACAGCAGGCAGAGGGCTGCTCCATAGAGACCCTGCTGGTGCTTGACGCTACCACAGGTCAGAATGCCGTTAATCAGGCAAAGCTTTTCTCGGAAGTGGCTGACATTACGGGAATCGTACTTACAAAGCTGGACGGCACCGCAAAGGGCGGCATAATCATCACCATTCACCGTGAGCTTGGCATTCCCGTAAAGCTTGTGGGCGTGGGCGAGAAAATAGACGACCTTATGGAATTTTCCGCAAAGGATTATGCGGACGCTCTCTTTGCCACCGAGACAGACTTTGCAGGCAACTATGAACGTCTGACAGATGATGAAACCGAAACTACAGAAAATACCGCAGAGGAAGCACAGCCTGCCGATGAAACTGAGAAAGAAGCTCCCGCATCTGTTGAGGAAGCTCCTGTTGAAGAAGCTGCCGCTTCGGAAGAAGAAATCCCCGAAATTAACGATGAGGAGCCTGCTCCCATTGATATGCCTGAGGAAATAATGGACGAATCTCCCGTTGAGGCAATGCCCACAGAGGCTGCCGAGGAAGAGATACCCACGCCCGACACCGAAGAACAGCCTGCAGAGCCTGAAAAGAAGAGCCTTAAGGACGGCAAGTTCGGCTTCCTGTTCAAGGAAATTACCTTCGGCAAGAAGAAAAAAGACGATGAAGAAAAGTAAACGAGGTCATATATGAAACTGATATTAGCTTCAAACAACAAAAACAAGCTGAGAGAATTCCGTGAGATTCTGGAGCCTATGGGCTTTGATGTGGCATCCCAGTCGGAAGCGGGCGCAAACATCGAGGTGGAGGAAACAGGAACTACCTTTGAGGAAAACGCTTATCTCAAGGCAAAAGCAATTTACGATATGTTCCACCTCCCTGTCATTTCCGATGACAGCGGACTTGAAGTTGATGCCCTGAACGGCGCTCCAGGAATATACTCCGCCAGATATGCGGAGGAGGGCAAGCGCTGCGCAAGAGTTCTCTCCGAGCTTGAAAATGTCCCCGATGACAAGCGCACAGCCCGTTTCAGATGCTGCATCTGCTACATTGACGAAAACGGCAATAAGAATATCGTTTCAGGCGCCTGCGAGGGCAAGATAGGCTATGAAAAGCGTGGAACCAACGGCTTCGGCTATGACCCTATCTTCATGTTCGGCGACAGGTCCTTTGCAGAGCTTTCCGCCGATGAAAAAAATCAGGTGAGCCACAGAAGCGACGCTCTCAGGAAATTCAGAGAGCTTATTGAAAAAAATTACCCTGCAAAGCAGTAAATCCCATATTCAGCAAAAGGAAGTGTTAACTTGGATTACAGCCAGGAAAATATAAGAAATTTCTGCATTATCGCCCACATCGACCACGGCAAGTCAACTCTTGCGGACCGTATCCTGGAGCTTACCTCCACTGTCGCAAAGCGTGACATGGAAGATCAGCTGTTGGATAACATGGATATCGAAAGAGAACGTGGAATAACCATAAAGGCCCGTGCCGTGCGGCTCATGTACAAGGCGGACGACGGAAAGGAATATGTTTTCAACCTTATCGACACCCCGGGTCACGTTGACTTCAACTATGAAGTTTCACGCTCGCTGGCAGCCTGCGAGGGCGCTGTGCTGGTAGTGGACGCATCTCAGGGTATCGAAGCCCAGACCCTTGCCAACACTTACCTTGCTATTGAGCATGATCTTGAAGTCGTTCCCGTTGTCAACAAAATAGACCTGCCCTCCGCAGAGCCTGAGAGAGTATGCGCCGAGGTGGAAAGCGTTATCGGCATACCCGCAATGGACGCACCCCGTATCTCCGCAAAAATGGGCACAAACGTCAAGGCAGTTCTTGAAAAGATAGTCACCGATGTTCCCTGCCCCAAGGGCGATGTGAACGCTCCCCTGAAAGCTCTTATTTTCGACAGCTACTACGATTCCTACAAGGGCGTTATAATTTACGTCCGTGTTATCGACGGCTCCGTAAAGATCGGTCAGACCATTCACCTTATGGCAACAGGCGCTGATTTCACCGTTGTGGAAACGGGCTACATGGGCGCTACCGACCTTGTTAATGCAGGAACCATAAAGGCTGGCGAGGTTGGCTACATTGCCGCTTCAATCAAATCTATCGGCGACACAAAGGTGGGCGACACCGTTACCGATGCGGCTGATCCCTGCGATGAGGCTCTCCCCGGCTACCGTGAGGTAAACCCTATGGTATATTCGGGTATATATCCTGCGGACGGCGCAAAGTACGGCGACCTCCGTGACGCACTGGAGAAGCTCCAGCTCAATGACGCTGCCCTCTCCTTTGAGCCTGAGACATCTATTGCCCTGGGCTTCGGCTTCCGCTGCGGCTTCCTTGGGCTTCTCCATATGGAGATAATCCAGGAGCGTCTTGAACGTGAATACAACCTTGACCTTATCACCACCGCACCCTCCGTTATCTACAAGGTAAACCTTACAAACGGCGAGACGGTATATATCGACAATCCCTCAAACTATCCCGACAACTCCGTTATCGCCTCCGCCGAGGAGCCTATGGTAAAGGCATCTATCCTTTCCCCCTCCGACTACGTGGGCAACATTATGGAGCTTTGCCAGGACAGACGTGGTATTTTCAAGGATATGAAATATCTGGACGAAACAAGAGTGGAGCTTCACTATGAGCTGCCCCTTAACGAGATAGTTTATGATTTCTTTGATGCCCTCAAGTCCAAGACAAGGGGCTATGCTTCCTTTGACTATGAATTTATGGGCTATGCTCCCTCCAAGCTTGTCAAGCTTGATGTGCTTCTCAACGGCGAGGTGGTAGATGCGCTTTCGTTCATTATCCACGTTGACAAGGCATATGCACGAGGCAGACGAATTGCCGAAAAGCTCAAAGACAATATCCCCCGTCAGATGTTTGAAGTTCCCATTCAGGCGGCTATCGGCGGCAAGGTCATTGCAAGAGAGACCGTAAAGGCAATGCGCAAGGACGTGCTTGCAAAGTGCTACGGCGGCGATATCACCCGAAAGAAAAAGCTGCTTGAAAAGCAGAAGGAGGGCAAGAAGCGTATGCGCCAGCTGGGTACTGTTGAAGTTCCTCAGGAAGCGTTTATGGCTGTGCTCAAGCTTGATGAATAAAACGAATATGACAGGACTTTATATTCATGTGCCTTTCTGCCGCAGGAAATGTCTTTACTGCGACTTTTATTCCCAGACCGATCTGTCCCTTACCGACAGCTACGTTAAGGCCGTGGTGAGGAACATAAGGGCTGCAAATATCACCGCCGATACCGTTTATTTCGGCGGCGGAACGCCATCTCTCCTGAGCGGCGCACAAATCTATGATATCCTTTCTGCGGCGGATATTTCGGCGGACGCTGAGATATCCGCCGAGTGCAATCCCGATTCCGCCACTCTTCCGCTTATGAGAGATTTCAGAGCGGCAGGCATAAACCGCCTTTCTATCGGCATACAGAGCTTTAATGATGACGAGCTTAAAATGATGGGCAGGCTACACAGCTCCCGTCAGGCGGCGGAAGCCATACAGAACGCACAAAAGGCAGGCTTTGAAAACATCTCCGCTGACCTTATGCTGGGGCTTCCCTATCAGACGGAAGAGACCGTGCGGGATAATATCAGGAAGCTTGCGGAGCTGAATGTCACCCACATTTCCGCATATATGCTGAAAATTGAGGAGAACACTCCCCTTGCAGGCTGTCCCGAGCTGGTAAGCGCTGCGGCGGACGATGACAAATCGGCGGATATCTACCTTATGGCAGTAGATATGCTTGCGGAAAACGGCTTCGGGCAGTATGAGATATCCAACTTTGCCAAGGCAGGCTATGAATGCCGCCACAATCTGAAATACTGGCGGTGCGAGGAATATTTTGGCACAGGTCCCTCCGCCCACTCCTGCATGAACGGCAAAAGGTTTTATGTTCCAAGGGATATTGCAGGCTACATCAATTCCCCACGCCAGCAGGAGATAATCTCGGACGATGCCCCATGCACCGAGGAGGAAAAAATGATGCTTGCCCTGCGGCTTTCCGAGGGCTGCGATATTTCGGGCTGCAAAAGCAAGGAAAACATTATAAAAGCAGCAAAACCCATGAAATCCCATGGGCTGCTTAAAATAAACGGAGACAGAATAATTCTCACCCCCGAGGGCTTCCTGCTCTCCAATGAGATAATTTGCAGACTGACCGATGAATTGTAAAAAGAGAAAAGCCCCTGCTCATATGAGCAGGGGCTTTTTCAGGGAGATGACGGTACGCTCTCAGGGAAAAAGCATATCGTCTGTAGAGTGAGCATACGTGACAGGGAATCACGCATTATCGGAAAATGGTAATAATCACAAATAATGTAATACTAATCTTTAATCGTTCTATAGACAAAGCCGACAGATGAAATAAGACCAGTCTAGGAAAGCGACTGCAGGCGGGCTTGTCGCCCGGCAAGGGAGCTTGACGAAGAATGGGCTTATTTCAGCCGAGGATTTGTCTATAGGTTGATTGAGGATTAGTATAAAACAAATATGGCAGCGTTGTCTCAGGGACAGCGCTGCCATAGCGTTTTTAAGGGTTATTCTGTTTCAGGCTGATATTGATATCAAACTCTGAAAAGGAGATCTCCGTAGGTGGGGAAAGGCCATTCCTTTTCGGGAGTGATGGTCTCCAGCTCATCTGCAACAGCTCTCAGGTTCTGCATGGAAGCAAATACGGAGTTTCTGTAGTATCTTGCAGTAGCCTCGTAGCCGTCCTCATCAGCAACGCCGATAAGCTTTGCATCCAGGTCGTCAATAGCGTCTGCAATGCCTGTGTTAAGAGCGCTTACCTTGTCAGCAAGCTTCTTTTCCAGGTCAGCGGAAACGCCTGCTGCCTTCTTAGCATTAACGGAATCTGCAAGCTCCTTAGCGAAGCCCATACCTGCGGGCAGGATCTGCTTCTTAGCCATATCCAGCATTGTAAGAGCCTCGATGTTGATGATCTTGGAGTAGTTCTCAAGAATGATCTCGGTTCTGGACTGAAGCTCGGTTCTGGTGTAGATCTTGAACATCTCGAACATCTTGACGTTCTTCTCATCAGTATAGTGAGGAACAGCATCAACAGTGGATACGTAGTTGGGAAGACCACGCTTTGCAGCCTCTTCTACCCAGCTTGCATCATAGCCGTTGCCGTTAAAGATGATCCTCTTGTGCTTCTTGATAGTCTCAACAAGGAGCTTGTTAAGCTCGGTGGAGAAATCAGCTGCGCCTTCAAGTCTGTCGGCAAATTCCTTAAGGGAGTTTGCAACGATAGTGTTGAGTATGCAGTTTGTGCAGGCGATGGTCTCGGAAGAACCAAGGCTTCTGAACTCAAACTTGTTACCTGTGAATGCGAAAGGAGAAGTTCTGTTACGGTCTGTGGTATCCTTGGGGAAGTTGGGGAGAGCCTCAACTCCGATAACAAATTCCTCGTTGGCGTCAGTCTTTATCATCTCGCCGGACTCGAGAGCATCAAGTATCTGCTGCAGCTCAGTGCCTACGAAGATGGACATGATAGCAGGAGGTGCCTCGTTAGCGCCGAGACGGTGGTCATTGCCTGCGGAAGCAACGGAAAGTCTCAGCAGGTCAGCGTTCTCATCAACAGCCTTGATGATAGCTGCAAGGAATGTAAGGAACTGGATATTGTCCTTAGGATTCTTACCGGGGTCAAGGAGGTTCTGACCCTCGTTAGTGGAGATAGACCAGTTATTGTGCTTACCGGAACCGTTAACGCCAGCGAAAGGCTTCTCGTGGAGGAGGCAGACAAGACCGTGCTTGAGAGCCACCTTCTTCATGATCTCCATGGTAAGAGCGTTCTGGTCAGCAGCAACGTTTGATGTGGTGAAGATAGGAGCCATCTCGTGCTGAGCGGGAGCAACCTCGTTATGCTCAGTCTTGGAGTAGACGCCCAGCTTCCAGAGCTCTTCATCAAGTTCGGTCATGTACTCATGAACTCTGTCCTTGATGTTGCCGAAATAGTGGTCTTCAAGCTCCTGACCCTTAGGTGCCTTAGCGCCGAAAAGGGTTCTGCCGGTGTAGATAAGATCCTTACGCTGATCGTAAAGCTTCTTGTCAACGAGGAAATATTCCTGCTCGGGGCCTACAGTAGTGGTAACTCTTGTAGCATTGGAACCGAAAAGCTTCAGAACTCTTACAGCCTGCTCGGAAATAACCTCCATTGAACGGAGAAGAGGAGTCTTCTTATCGAGGACTTCGCCTGTGTAAGAGCAGAATGCTGTAGGTATGTAAAGTGTGTTATCCTTGATAAATGCGGGAGATGTGGGATCCCATGCGGTGTAGCCTCTTGCCTCGAAGGTAGCTCTCAGACCGCCGGAGGGGAAGGAAGACGCATCAGGCTCGCCCTTGATAAGCTCTTTGCCTGAGAATTCCATTATTACCTTTCCGTCATCTGTAGGAGAGATAAAGGAATCATGCTTCTCTGCGGAAAGACCTGTCATGGGGTGGAACCAGTGGGTGTAGTGAGTAACGCCCTGCTCTACAGCCCAGTCCTTCATAGCGGTTGCGATAACATCGGCAACATCGGGATCAAGTGCAGTTCCCATAGTCTTGGTCTTAAGAAGAGCCTTATAAACGTTCTTGGGAAGTCTGGACTTCATTGTTTCCTCGTTAAAAACATTGCAGCCGAAATAATCGGGTACATTCTTAACTCCCTGGATAATACTCTCTGACATAATATTTTCCTCCCTTAAAAATCATCAAAAACAAAAGACGCCGACAGACAGTGCCCGCTTTTATGCGGTAACTGTTTATCGGCGTCATTGCCTTTGAAATATTAACTATGTTTTAGTATGTTTATATAATACACCATTATTTCCTGTTTGTCAAGCCCTTTTTCAAATATTTTTGCAAGATTTATAAAATAACTTGCATTTTGACATCTTTTTTACGCATTTCGCAGAAAAATCAGCCGAAATACGAATTTTAAAGAGCATTAACATTCAGCATAATCTTTGTTTACGGAAGCAGACGGTTCATGTCTCTGGGGAACATGGAAGCCTGACGGACATTTGCCTGACCGAGAAGCTTCATAACAAGTCTCTCGAGACCGATACCCAGACCGCCGTGAGGAGGAAGTCCGTACTTGTGGCTCTCGAGGTAGCTCTTGAAGTCCTCGGGGTCAAGACCCTGTGCCTTCATCTTTTCAAGCTGCTCGTTGTAATCGTGGATACGCTGACCGCCTGTTGTGATCTCCAGACCTCTGAAAAGAAGGTCGAACTTGCAGGCTGTTCTGGGGTCTTCCTTGTCGTTCATTGCGTAGAAAGGAGGCTTGGAAGAGGGGAAGTTTGTTACAAAGATAAACTCTGTACCGTAGTTCTCCTTTGCCCAGTTGCAGAGGAACACCTCGTCCTCAGGCTCCAGGTCAAACTTGTTCTTTGCCTTGCTGCCCTTGATAAGTGTAACAGCGTCCTCGAACTTTACTGCGGGTATCTCGGTGATCTCGGGGATATCTGCATTCAGTATCTTTATTTCATTAGCATAGTTTTCCTTCAGGTAATCCATCAGGTAACGGAGCATTGCGGTCTCCATATTCATAACGTCGTACATATCGTTGATGAATCCCATCTCAAAGTCAAGACCGATGTACTCGTTCAGGTGACGGGAGGTGGAGTGACGCTCTGCACGGTAAACGGGAGCGATCTCGAAAACTCTGTCGAAGAAAGCCACAGCAGCCTGCTTGTAGAACTGAGGAGACTGGTTGAGGAATGCCTCGTGATCGAAGTAGTCGAGACGGAAGATGTTTGCGCCGCCCTCTGCGCCCTGCGCAACGATCTTGGGTGTGTGGATCTCGGTGAATTTATTCTTTATCATAAACTCTCTGAATCCTGAAACAACGCCCTCCTGGAACTTGAAAACAGCTCTTTCCACGGGATTTCTCAGGGCAACGCTTCTGTTGTCCAGATTAACGTCCAGTGTGCAGCCGATCTTTCTTGCGGAAACGTGGAGAGGATAATCAAACTCGGGCTTGTGGATAAGCCTGATGCCTGTCATGGCGATCTCGATGCCGTTATAAGCACGGTCGTCCTTTCTTACAGTACCCTTGACTGTAACGAAGCAGCCCTCCTTGATGCCGTCGATGCTGTCGGGGCAGGTCTCGGGGGAATATACGGACTGGATAAGGTATCTTGCTGTTCTGAGTATTACAAAAGCAAATCCGCCCATCTTCTTAACCTTATGAACGCAGGCAGAGATCTCTATCTCCTTACCCTCGCTGTTCTTGGCTTCTTCAAGGTCAAATTCGCACAAAATGTCATTGCCGTTGATTTTTTCCATTGATATTAACCACCTTTTTCGGCATTTTTCACCGAGAAATTTTTCTTCATAAAAAAGATTATACCACAGCTTTCCGCTGTTGTCAACATTTTTGCCTTTCAGCCCTCAATTTATTCTCCCATAAGCTTATCTGTGACAGGTCCGCAGGTAGAAATGCAGTCGAAAAGATAAATGCACATCATCAGCCAGAAGGACACGCAGGTGAAGATTATGGGGAAAGTCCTTTTCTTATGGTACTCATTGAACTGAGGGAAGGATATCCTGTGATTTGCAAGCAGCACTATCAAGGTTACGGTGCCGATGACACCGAAGCCCACAATAAGCAGCATCCAGTATATGTAAGCAGACTCCTCGCCCAGATAATACTCCGCAAAGCTGTTGGTCATGGCAGCGGTATTCACGAATATATGCCCTGCTATGGGGAGAATAAGGGAGCCTGTTTTTACCGCAGCGTAACCGAAAACTATACCGAGGCAAATGCCCAGCACTGTCTGAACAAAGTTTCCGTGCATAAGTCCGAAGATAAGTGCGGACATGAATATGGCAAAGCTCTGGCTTATCCTGCTGAGGCGGCGGAGAATAACTCCTCTGAACATAAGCTCCTCAGCAATGGGAGCAAGTATGGCGGTGGTCACAAAGCTTACCGCCAGATACGAGGGGCTAAGATCCTCCTCCGTCAGATAATCCTCCGATATGGGCGATATGCCGATAGAGAACATTCCGTTTATGAGCAGTGCCTGACAGATAAGTGCCGCAGCATATGCGAACATTACCATTCCGAAGAAAGCAAGAACAGACTTTGAACCGATTCTGTCCGTTCTGAAATAATCACCGGCGGAAGCATGGCTCGTGCCCTTATCAAAAAGGAAAATGCCTATGCAGAACACAATGGACGGCAAACTTCCCGCAATATTGTAAAGCCAGTCAACTATAGCCGTTCCGTCCTCGGTGTAGCGGAACTCATATCCGCTGAGGCTCATTATTATAAAGATAGCCTGCGCCAGAATGAACGAGCCGACACAGTGCACCATAGCCCTGCCGAATGTACCGAAATACTGCCTTTTCAGCGCCTTGCGCTCCTGCGGGGAGACCTCGAACATATCTCCGTTCCCCATATTTCCGCTCGGATACCGGGGGGTATAAGGCACATAGGGGCGGTATCCGCCCTGAACAGGTGCGCTATAACCGTTATTTGCAGGCTCATTGCTGTTCTGACCGTAATTCTGTCCGTTGAAATTGTTATCCATATTACCTCCGTATCACTCACCGAAGCGTGCTTTCAGCTTGTCAAGGATAAGCCATGCACACTTGTTGATGTCGCCGCAGCCCATGGTAAGGATAAGGTCGCCCTCTTCCGCATGGCTGCTCACATACTCGGCGCACAGCTCAAAGTTGCGGTCGTGATCCTGTTCGTCCCCAAACCACACAGCGCCCTCGACCTTGTTGCCAAGATCCTTGTCATAGATATTGTAGGTGTTTTTCTCACGGGAGCCCATAATGGCGGTGATAACGCACTTGTCGGCGATTTTCAGTACCCTTGCGAAATCGTCCAGCAGAAGCGCAGTACGTGAGAATGTAAAGGGCTGGAAAACTGCCCATACGTGGTTGAAGTTCATACTCTTTGCCGCCCTGAGAGTTGCCTCCAGCTCGGTAGGGTGATGACCGTAATCGTCGCAGACGGTGATGTTATGCACCTCGCCGTATTTTTCAAAGCGGCGCTTTGCACCTCTGAAGGAGTCAAGACCGTTTCTCACCATTTCGCCGTCAGCGCCCGATTCATATGCGGCAGCAGCTGCGGCAACAGCGTTGAGAACATTATGCTCGCCGGGGACATGAAGAGCCGCATGGGTGAAAAGCTCGCCATTATGGAGGATATCAAACTCGGTAAGCAGACCGTTCTTTCTTGAAACATTGGCAGGCTGCCACTCGCAGCCCTCGGAATAGCCGAAGGTTATAATGTTTTCTATGCCCTCAAGAGCGCTCACGGTGTTTGCATCATCGCCGTTGGCAATTACCTTTCCTGCCATGGAGCAGAACTTACCGAAGGACTTTTTGATGTTATCGAGAGTGCCGAAATAGTCAAGATGGTCTGCGTCCACGTTCAGCACAACTGCAATATCGGGATAAAGCTTTAAGAAGTGATCCTCAAACTCGCAGGCCTCGCACACCATGGTTTCTGAAGAGCCTACGCAGCCGCTTCCGCCGATGATAGGCAGCTTTCCGCCGATGTAAGCGGTGATATCAATGCCGCCCTGCTTCAGTATCTGGGTTATCATAGAGGTAACGGTGGTCTTGCCGTGGGTTCCGCTGACGCATACGGCGTTGGAGTACATCTTTGTGATGATACCCAGCAGCTCGCTTCGCTCCAGAACAGGAACTCCGCTGGCATTTGCCGCAATAAGCTCGGGATTATCCTGCATAATGGCAGCCGTGCGGATTATCAGGTCGGCACCCTTGATATTGTCAGCGCTCTGACCCAGAAATACCTCAATTCCCATCGACCTTACAGCCTTTAAGGTGTCGGTCTCGTTATTATCCGAGCCTGTGATATAATAACCCTTTGAATGAAGTATCTGAGCAAGGGGATACATACCGCTGCCGCCAATTCCTATCATATGAATATGTTTTTTATCTTTCAAAATATCATCATCAAATTTTCCAACAAAGTTATTCAAAAGTTTCACCTCAGTTAAGAATAATTTAAGAGTAGTATATTATAATTAAAGCCGTGGGTAGGAAAAATATTTTTCCATGATACATGTATATTGCAGACGGATACTATTCATAATATCCATATCCGAAAGCACAGATTTTAAGGAGGACACTGAAAATGACAATCACAGACATCAAGATCAGAAAGATCATTCCCGACGGCCGTCTCAGAGCCGTTATCTCCATCACCGTGGACGACCAGATTGCTATTCACGATATCAAGGTAGTTCAGGGCGACGCAAGACTTTTCGTTGCAATGCCCAGCCGTAAGGACGAGAACGGCGTATTCAGAGATATCGTTCATCCTATATCCCCTGATGCAAGACAGTCTATCGAGAGCCAGATCCTTGACGCTTACACCCGCCACATCGAAATGATGCAGGCTGAGGCTGAAGCTGAAGAAGCAGGCCTTCTTTAATTCTGATCATTAAATATATTACCGCTCTTGCTTTCCGCAGCTTGCTGTGAAAAGCAGGAGCTTTTTATTTGCTTATTTGCCGCTGTCAACTATCATTTTTGTTTTGAGCAGGGCTATCTGTGTCTTGGCATCGGGTATCTTGCCGTCCATAACCATCTGCACAGCCTCGTCAAGAGGAACTTCAAGAACGTCAAGAAACTCCCCTGCGTCAGTGTGTGAGCTGCCGAATTCAAGGTCTCTTGCAAGATACATATGGATCTTTTCGGTAAGATATGCAACAGAGGGGTAGCATACGCCCAGATACTCAAATCTGCCGCAGTGAGCGCCCGTTTCTTCCTCAAGCTCCCTGAGAGCGGCGCTGCGGTGCTCCTCGCCCTTTTCCAGCTTGCCTGCGGGTATCTCGAGAAGAGGCTCGCCGAATGCGTATCGGAACTGGCGCACCATTATTACCTTGTTATCGTTTGTCAGAGGCACAACGCACACTCCGCCCGAATGGATAACAAGCTCTCTTCCTACTACAGAGCCGTCCTCAAGCTCAGCCTTGTCCTTTCTTACCGTAATGATGCGGCCCTCAAAGATAACTTCCTTATCAACTGTTTTTTCGCTCAGATGCACAAAAACCACTCCTCATCATAGGAACTGCTGTCCTGCCGTAATGCAGGTCTCAGTTATTTATTATAACACATTTTGACCAATTTAACAAGACAATTTTCAGAATTTTTTTTATTATTTTCTGCCGATAATCCTTGTTTTTTACACAGGAAAATATTATAATGATATTGTATGACTTTATGCACCTGCGGATATTTCTGCGGACAAGTCTGCAAATACGTTACACAAACAGAAACGGAGACGAATATGGAAGAAAATCTTAATATTCAGCCCGATACCGCTCCCGAGGCAGCAGCGGTAAAAACGGAGACTAAAAAGAAAAGCAGCAAGCCTGCACTGTTTTTGAAAAAAATATGGAACTTTATTAAGGAAAAGCGCAGCTATTTCATTGCTTTTTTTATCCCTGCCATTCTCCTTTTCGGAGCATATGCCGCATTCGGTGTTCACCCATTCGGCGATATGTCCGTGCTGGTGCTTGACCTGAACGGTCAGTACGTGTATTATTTCGAGCACCTGCGTGATGTGCTCCACGGCAGCGGAAGCCCCTTTATCTCATGGAGCCGCAACCTTACAGGCGAGACTGTGGGAATGTTTGCATATTACCTTGCAAGCCCCTTTACGCTGATACCAATGCTCCTCCCCCGCTCTGTAATGACAGAATCCCTGCTTATAATGCAGCTGTGCAAGGTGGGAACAGCTTCCGTTACCTTCAACTATTACCTCAGGCACTCAAAGGGCTGCCGCAACTCCACAGCAATGCTTTTCGGCTTGCTATATTCTCTTATGGGCTATATGATAGTACAGCTCATGAACCCCATGTGGCTGGACGGACTTATCTATCTGCCCCTTATCATCTACGGCATTGAAAAGATAATCGACGACGGCGGCTGGCTGCGCTTTATAATTCCACTGGCACTTATGTACATGGCGCATTTCTACATCGGCTGGATGATAACATTTTTCTCGGTCATCTATTTCCTGTACTATTATTTTGCAGGTCAGAAGAACTACAAGCTTTCGGTAAAGTCATTCTTCAAGTCGGGACTGAAATTCGGTCTGGGCGGCATAATCGCAGCGGCTTCCGCATCATGGGTGCTTATCCCGCTGTACTACTCCCTGAAGCTTGGCAAGTTTGAGTTCTCCACCCCCAGCTATGAGCTGAAAACTCAGTTTGACTTCATCGACTTTTTCAAAAATCTCCTGCCAAATGTCTATGACACCTGCCGACCAGAGGGCTCTCCCGTGGTTTACTGCGGCGTGCTTACCATAATCCTGCTGCCCCTGTTCTTCCTTAACGAGAAGATACGCTTCCGCCAGAAGATGGGACTGGGCGCAGTGCTTATGACTATCCTGCTCTCAATGTACCTTTCCACCGTTGACCTTGCATGGCACGGCTTCCAGGTGCCAAACTGGCTCCCCTACCGCTACAGCTTTACATTCAGCTTCATTCTTCTGGTAATGGCTGCCATGACCTTTGAACGCCTCAGCGGCATTACGCTCAAGGAAATAGGCTGCGTGTGCGTGGGACTGTGCATATACGCATTCTACATCGGCAGGCAGGATTTTGACGGCGTTACCCTGCTGCTCACTGTGTGGTACACCGTTATATTCACCGTCATCTACTCTATTATTCTCAGATTTGTAAAGCTCTCCGACAGAAAGCGCCGCTCGGTGCTCACTTTCATTATCGGCATATTCGTTATCGGCGAGCTTTTCGGAACATCGCTCTCCACCATGGAGGCAATAAACAGCGATGTTGTGTATTCAAAATATTCCTCCTACAACAGATACATCACTCTCGGACGTGACACTGTAAAGAAGATACTCCAGAAAGACAGCTTTGATGACGGCGTTTACCGCATTGAAAAGAACCACCACCGCACCGTAAACGACGCAATGGCATTCGGAAGCTACGGCATATCCCATTCCAGCTCCACCCTCAATGCCGCTCCCATTCAGTTTTTGAGGAAGCTGGGCTTCTCCTACGGCGGACATTACACAAAGTATAAGGGCTCCACCTATGTGAGCGACGCTATCCTTGGCATAAAGTATGTTATGGAAAAGGGCGACGCTGAGGACGATATAATCCCCACAAACAAGCATTACGATGACCTGCTGCTCACAAACCGTGACGAAAAGGACATCTGGGCTGTATATGAGAACCCCAACGCCCTGCCGATCGCATTCATGGCTGACAGCTCCGTTCTTGACGTGGTTCTTGAAAAGGACAATCCCTTTGCAAACCAGAACAATCTTCTCAGCCACCTTGTTTCCGATGAATACACCGAATACTTCAAGCAGATATCCGTCAGCAAGACTCTGCCCGAGAATGCAAAGCAGTCAAGCTACGGCGCACACATAAAATACACCCCTATCGTTGAGGGCGAAAACTCCCACATCGAGTTCATAATCAAGGCTCCCACCGAGGATATGATATATATGTATCTCCCCTCCAACTATGAGCGCAAGGTAAATCTCTGGCTCAACAAGGATTTCCTTGACTATTATTTCGAGGGCGGAAACATGGTCATCCAGACCCTTGGCAGATTTGATGAGAACGAAGAAATATCCCTTATCGTTACCATTACCGAGGACAAAAAGGAAGTGCTTTTCAAGGATAAACTCTTCTATTATCTTGACGAGGACAAGTTCAAGGAAGCCGTAAGCACCCTGAGGGAACACCCCCTGAACATCTCCGATTTCAGCGAGGACCACATCAAGGGAACCATTACCGCCGACAGAGACGGCGTAATGTTCACCACTATCAGCTGGGAGCCGGGCTGGACTGTTAAGGTCGATGGTCAGAAGGTCGAGCCTGTAAAGGTATGCGACGCACTTATCGGCGTAGAGCTTACCGAGGGCACTCACGATATCGAAATGACCTTCTTCCCCAAGGGACTTTCACAGGGAATCATTCTTTCGGTATGCGGCATCATCGCTATCGTTATAATCGCAATCTACCCCAAGAAAGAAGAAAAGATACTGCTTGACAAGCTCAATGACTGAGTATTAAAGGAGAACTATGAGCAGAAGCTATAAACGTCACGCCGTTTATAAGGACAAAAACTGTGCTTACAGCAAACGGCAGGCATCACGTACTGTACGCAGGCACGAGGTCTCGGGCATCGGTGAATACAAAAAGCATTATTGCTCATGGAACATCTGCGACCACCGATTATATGAAGGCTCATTTGAAGAGAGCCTTGAAATATGGCGCAGACTGTGGCAAAGCTCCCCCATGCTGCAAAAACAGTATCCCGATTGGAAAAGAGCATACAGAAGCTGGGTAACATTTTACAAAAGCAAATGAAACGGAGAATACTATGTCAAAGACCGCACTTATAACAGGCGCATCAAGAGGCATCGGCAGGGAATGTGCAAGGCTGTTTGCGCAGGCAGGCTATAACGTTGCCGCCATATACAACAAAAGCGAGGAAGAGGCGCTGAGCCTTAAAGCCGAAACAGGCTGCGAAATTTTCAGGTGCGACGTATCCCGCTGCAGGGAAGCACATGACACTGCCGAGGCGGTTTACAGGCATTTCGGCAGCATTGATGTGCTGATAAACAACGCAGCCATTGCGCAGCAGGCACTTTTCTCGGATATAACCGAGGAAATGTGGGACAATATGTTTGATACCAACGTAAAAAGCGTCTATAACTTCACCCATGGGGTGCTTCCCCATATGATACACGAAAAATACGGCAGGATAATAAACATCTCCTCCATGTGGGGGCAGGTGGGCGCTTCCTGCGAGGTGCATTACTCCGCAGCAAAGGCGGCTGTCATCGGCTTCACAAAGGCTCTGGCAAAGGAAACGGGACTTTCGGGCATTACCGTCAACTGCATTGCCCCGGGCGTGATAGACACTGACATGAACAAAAATCTTGACGCTGAAACTATGGAATATCTTAAAGAGGAAACGCCCATGAACCGTCTGGGAACTCCCCATGACATCGCACGGACGGCGCTTTTTCTGGCAGATGAACGCTCCGACTTTATCACGGGGCAGATAATAGGAGTAAACGGCGGCTTTATAATCTGACCATGGAGGGACGGCAATGACCGAGATACAGCTTACCGAAATATGCGCTGAATTTGCCATAATGCTTGTCTCATACGGCGCTGAGATATACCGCACCGAGGATACTATCCGCAGGATATGCACTGCCTACGGCTATAAAAATGCGGAAATATACGTCACCCCCGCAAACTTCATCATAACCGTAAAATCTCCCGACGGAGTGCCCATAACCAACTCCAAGAACGTTTCGGGCAGGAACACCAACCTTGACCGAGTGGGCAAGCTAAACGAGCTTTCACGCTTTATCTGCCGAATGAAGCCCGATGCGGAAACTGTACAAAAGCACCTTGACACTATCCGCCACAGAAGGACCTACAGCCAGCCCGTGCTGTACCTCAGCTATGCGGCTGCGGGTGCGGCTTTCACGCTGTTTTTCGGCGGCGGAGCTGTTGAAGCGGTTTTCGGCTCGCTTCTTGCAATAATCGTTAAGTTCACAAGCGACAAGCTCTCAGCCATAAGGGCAAGCACATTCCTTAATGCCGTGGTCTGCTCAATGGTAATGTCCCTTATAGCAGTGGGGCTTTCAAAGGCAGGGGCAGTCCCCCGCTTTGACAAAATGATAATCGGCGTTTCAATGTCCCTTGTTCCCGGAGTTGCCCTTACAAACTGCATGAGAGACTTTATCTCTGGGGACTTTTTCTCGGGGATATACACCCTTACCGAAGCTATCCTCACCGCAGCAGGTCTGGCTGTTGGCACAGGCTCGGCGGTGGCTGCTGTAATAAAGTTCTGAAAGGTGCATGGATATGGATACAGATATCATTAAAGATGTGGTGCTCCCATGCGTGTTCAGCTTTGTTGGCTGCTTTGCGGTGGGCGTGCAGTTCAATATACGCTTCTGGCACCTGATAGCCGCCTCTGTAGGCTCCATCGTCAGCCAGATAATCTTCTCGGTAATGAGCATGAGCGACTACAACGGCATAAAGTGCTGCTTTGTGGCAGCGGCAGCCGTGGCGTTCTATTCCGAGGTAATGGCCCGTGTGTGCAAGGCTCCCGTCAATATGTACCTCATTGTGGGAATAATCCCCCTTGTCCCCGGCGGACTTATGTATTACACCATGCTTGCACTTGTGACAGGCGATAATGAGACCTTCCTTGACCGTGCGGCTGACACATTCGGCGAGGCTGCTGCTATTGCCATGGGCATTTTTGCAATATCGTCACTGGTGCGCATAGCGTCAAATGTGTATAAATATCTTGAAAAGAAGTACGGCAGCGCCTACAAGGGCAGCAGCGGAATAAAGAAGATATAGAAAGGACTTTTTATGAATATTAACAGATATCTCCCCAAGGTGACTGTCACCGAAAAATGCAGAAAGCGCACAGCCTACGGCCACCCATGGATATACGACAACGAAGTAATCTCCGCCGATGAGATAACCGACGGCGAGCTGGCGGACGTTGTAAGCGAAAAGAACCGCTACATAGGCACAGGCTTTTACAACTCAAAGTCCAAGATACGTGTGCGCATAATCTCCCGCTGCACCAACGACAAATTTGACGGGGACTTTTTCCGCCGCCGTCTGCAGTACGCATATGATTACCGCAAGACTGTTATGTCCCCCGAGGATATGACCGCCTGCCGCCTTATTTTCGGCGAGGGCGACAGCTTCCCCGGACTTACAGTTGACAGGTTCAATAATCTCCTTTCCGTTCAGATACTTTCACTGGGCATTGAAAAGCGCAGGGATATCATTCTCCCCGCCCTGCTGGATATCCTCAGAAAAGACGGCTGCAAAATTGACGGCATCTATCTGAGAAATGACGTAAATATACGCACCCTTGAGGGTATGACGGAGGAAAAGGGCTGGTATCTCCGTGAAAATGACGTATCCCCCGTCACCGTCATCACCGAAAACGGCATAAAGTACAACGTTGACGTGGAAAACGGTCAGAAAACAGGCTTTTTCCTTGACCAGAAATATAACCGCCGTGCCGCAGCATCCATTGCCAAGGGCAAAAACGTGGTTGACTGCTGCACTCACACAGGCTCCTTTGCACTTAACTGTGCCAAGGGCGGTGCGGCTCATGTTACCGCTGTTGATGTTTCCGCTCAGGCAATAGAAATGGCTCGCTCCAACGCAGAGCTTAACGGGCTGTCGGAAAATATGTCATTTGTAACTTCCGATGTGTTTGATTTCCTCAAAAACCGAATCGAGAACCATGACCGCAGCGCCGATTATATTATCCTTGACCCTCCCGCCTTTACCAAGTCCAGAAAGACCGTAGGCAACGCAAAGAACGGCTATCTGGAGCTTAACACGCAGGCGATGCGCCTGCTGCCCAGAGGCGGATATCTTGCCACAGCCTCCTGCTCCCACTTCATGACAGAGGAGCTTTTCGCTCAGATGCTCCGTGACGCAGCAAGAGCCGCAGGGGTAAATCTCAGAATGATAGAAATGCGCCGTCAGGCTCCCGATCACCCTATCCTCATGTCCGTTGACGAGACGGAATACCTGAAATTCTACCTGCTGCAGATAATCTGACGCAGTTTTGCGGAAGCGATTACCATAGCCTAACTATATGTGAAAATACTCGTAATAAAATTACTCAGATGTTATTTTGCCATAAAAATACAGTAAATTATTGTGCAGTATAAACATATTCTTCCTTTTATCCTTGTTTTCTTTGTTACAAATAAGTATTGCCAAACTTTCAAATAACTGGTATAATACTAAACGTTGTGTAAGATATATGTAAAAGCTATATCAAATCGCAGCAAAATCCTTGTGTGGAAAGCAAGGATAAACAGGGAAAGATTTAAAGGAGAATTTCACTATGAAAAAGACTATTATGGCAATCGTACTGGCATCTGCACTTGCACTTTGTGCAACCGCTTGCGGCAACAATGATACTGCTGAGGGCGCTACACTCGGCGAATCTGAGACTGTTGCTGAGACCGCTACTCTCGGCGATTCCGAGCCTGCTGCTGACGAAGCTGTAGAGGAAGAGACCGAAGCCGCTGCTGATGAGGCAGAGGTTGAAGAGGCTGACGCTGAGACCGAGGCTGCTGCTGAATAATCTTTTGTTAGTACATATGCCAAAGCCCGTCGGAGTAATACTCCGACGGGCTTTATTTATTCTGCCTCATTTATTCGGGCTTGTACAGGCTCATTACCGAGCAGGCCTGCTTTACGCCGTCCACCGCTGCGGACATTATTCCGCCTGCATAGCCTGCGCCCTCTCCGCAGGGGTACAGTCCCTCTGCCGAAAGGCTGCACATATTTTCCCCACGCCTTATCCTTACGGGGGAAGACGTTCTTGTCTCGGGAGCTGTCAGCACCGCTCCCCTGTCGCCGAAGCACTTCATTTTCCGTGCAAACACGCCAAGACCCGTGCGCATCATATCCGTAACAAAGGGCGGGAGTATCTTGTCAAGATCGCAGGGAACTGTTCCTATGGCATATGTGGGCGTTACACTCGCAGCTTTAAGCTCCGCCTTTCTGTCAAGAAACGCTCCCACAGTTACCGCAGGGGCTTTGTAGCTGCCGCTCTGTTTATATGCCGCACGCTCTATCTTTCGGGCAAACTCAACGCCGTCAAGTATGTTCTTTCCGTAATCCTCGGGAGATACGGAGACCACAAGGGCAGCATTGGCGTTAAGACCGTCTCTTGCAAACTCGCTCATTCCGTTGGTGACTATAGTTTTCTCCTCGCTCTGGCTGGGAACAACAGTTCCTCCGGGGCACATACAGAAGGTGTAAACTCCCCTGCCGTTTTGGGTGTAGCTCAGCTGATATTCTCCCACGGGCAGCGCAGGGTCATCTGCGTGAGCGCCGTAAAGGCTCACGTTAACGTCCTTCTGCAAATGCTCGATGCGTGCGCCTACGGCAAAGGGCTTTGGCTCCATAACGATCTCACGGCGGCAGAGCATTTCAAAGGTGTCTCTTGCGCTGTGACCTATGGCAAGTATCATAGCGCAAACAGGTATCTCCTCGCTTCCGTTCACGGTAACAGAGCGCAGTCTGCCGTTTGAAAGGGAGATATCCGTCACCTGGCTGTTAAAGCGGACTTCTCCCCCAAGGCTGATTATACGCTGGCGGATATTTTTCACAACGCCCCTGAGCCTGTCAGTGCCGATGTGGGGCTTTGCCTTTGTAAGTATCTCATCGGGAGCGCCGAACTCCGCAAAGCGTGCGGAAACATATCTGCAAAGAGGGTCTTTTATGCGTGTGGTAAGCTTTCCGTCGGAAAATGTACCTGCGCCGCCCTCGCCGAACTGAACGTTTGTTTCGGGCGAGAACTCTCCCCCATGCCAGAAATCGGAAACAGCCCTGCTGCGGTTATCCACATCAGCGCCACGCTCCAGCACCAACGGACGGTAGCCCATTTCCGCAAGAACGAGAGCCGCAAACATTCCCGCAGGTCCGAAGCCGCACACGGCGATACGTCCCTCAGGGGAAATGCTGCCTGTTATCTTTGGCTCAAAGGGCGTGATATCAACATAGGTGCAGAAATCCTTCAGGGAGCATATCTTTTCCTCTTCCGCCCTGCTTTCAAGCTCCGCCCAGACAGAAGAGACAGTCTTGATATCGTTCTGCTTGCGTGCATCAAGGGATATCTTGTGAATACCCGTCTGAACGGCTTTTTTTATGCCTGCCTTTTTAAGCGCCGTCCCGATTATCTCGCTGCTGTCTGTTCCGACAGGTGAATTTATCCCCTGAATAATAATTGCCATGATAAAACCGCCTTTTTAGAATAAAATGAAAAATTTTCCTTATCTGAATTGTTTAATATATAATACTAATACTAATCTTCAATCGTTCTATAGACAAAGCCGACAGATGAAATAAGACCAGTC
>ERZ1026854.125-NODE-125-length-58557-cov-6.195908_pt1 | contig 58557 bp, 46 predicted proteins | sample MGYA00380157_ERZ1026854 | MGnify/ENA primary metagenome ERZ1026854 (study PRJEB33269, sample SAMEA4719793) | human gut metagenome | biome: human-associated habitat; feature: organic feature; material: feces | place: Cameroon | collected 2013-10 ...
GCATTTCGGCCGTTTTGCTCCGCAAACCCGGCCGTTGGGATGCGCCATATGCATTATATGCCTACTTAAAAGGCTTAGATGCCGCAGATCAGGTATTATTCGGACACCAGAATGATACGAGCAAACATGTTTCCGGCAGAGACGGTGTCTATTCAGATACCAAGGATGTGACCGGAAGCATCAGCGGTTTAGTCGGAATCGACTCACTGGCATTAACAGGTGTTGAGCTTGGAATCGACAATGTGGATGACGCGGTAAAGGAAGCGGTTAAGATCAGTAAAGAGGCAGCCGCAGAGGGTGCGATCATTACATTATCCACGCATATGCCGAACATGAGCAATGAAAAGATCATTGCAACACCGGATGCAAAAAGAAAATATGATTTTTCAAAATGTGATTTTTCAGAAGCAAAAGATTTAAGCAATAACTGTTCCGCAGAAGTACTTCCGGGTGGAAAATACAATGCACAGTTTACAACCTATCTTGATATCCTTGCGGATTACGCAAACGGACTTGGCGATATTCCTGTTTTATTCCGTCCGTTCCATGAAAACACAGGCGGATGGTTCTGGTGGGGTGCTGCAACGACCGATAAAGAGACATACCGTGCGCTGTTCCAGTATACACAGGATTATCTGGCATCCAAGGGAGTACACAACTTTATTTATGTATATTCCCCAAATGGTCCGCTGACTTCCGAAGAAGAGTATATGGACCGCTATCCTGGCGATGATTGTGTGGATATCATTGCATTTGATTACTATGACGATTACAATACTTACCCGGCAGAATATTCGGGAGAGTTTGTGGATAATTTAAAGAAAACCTGCCAGGTGGTAAAGAATATTGCGGATGCAAAAGGAAAAGTAGCTGCCATTTCTGAGACGGGTGTCAGAGTTATGAAGGCGGACGGATCAGACAACGAAGGAATTTTAGTAAAAGGAAATCCAATCGCAGGACACAACTGGTATAAACAGGTCAATCAGGTAGCGGTAGACACAGGAATGCCATATTTCTTACTGTGGGCAAACTTCGGAGATACCAACTTCTATGTACCGTATAAATATGACGATACCCACGGACAGGAACTGATCAATGAATTTATTGAGTTCTACAATGAATCATCGTCCGTTTTTGCAAATGGAACCAATTTCTATGGAAAAGCAGACAAGAAGGATGTAAAAAACACAAATCAGGCAAATGTGGCGGGTTATTTTACCAATGTTTTCTCTAAGATGGCGATCACAGATGCGCTTACATTAAAGGCAAATGTGAGAAATGCACAGAGTGTAAGTTTTGTACTGACAAACCCGGATACAAATACAGAAAAAACAATCACAGCAGTGAAAACGGGAGAATCCGGTACTTACGAAGGTGTGCTGTCTGCGGATATTTTGAGCGCACTTGGGACAACGGATACCGGTAGGATCAGCCTTGTGGCAGATGGCAAAACACTTGTGACTGTTTCCTACATCAGTTTTGGAAAAGAAAAGGAAACACTTGCAAAGAACGTCGTTGAAAATTTTGAATTATACTATGATGATAATGATTACCTGAATGGAACTTTTACGGAAAATTCAGCGGCAAATTGCAGTTCTTCTTTTGTATTAGATAAGGATAACAAAGCAGAAGGTGCCTACGGAGGGGCATTTACTTATCGGCTTAAGACAAGTGGACCGGAAGTATGGACCGGACGTATGAAGGGGCTTGGCACAAACGATTACAGTGAATACAATGCAATCAGCATGTGGGTAAAACCGGATGGAAAAGGACAGAAATTAGTAGTCCAGCTTGTTTCCGGCGGAGAAGATTTTGAGGTATTCCTGACAGACTTTGTAAAGACGACAGAAGCAAAATATGTTACGATTCCATTCAGCAAATTAAAGGGAAAACAGAACGGAACATTTGATCCAAAAAATATTACCAAGTTTGCAATCTGGTGTAACAGTATTGTTCCAGAAGGCGAAAAAGGTGTTGATATCCAGTCACAGATCGTATTTGATGATATCCTGTTTGCAAATGTGGATGAATCAAAGTTAAATGTGACAGAGAGTGGATATGTACTGACAGATCAGTCTCTGGTACCGGGAACACAGAAACCGGATGATTCAGACAAGCCGGGCAATACAGAAACACCGGGCAATACAGAAACACCGGGCAATACAGAAACACCGGGCAATACAGAGACACCGGGCAATACAGAGACACCAAGTAACACAGAGACACCAGGTAACACAGAAACCGCTGGAGATACACAGAAACCAGATACTGACAATGCAGATCAGGCAGTAGTTGCACAGGTTTCCGGTTTAAAACAGTCGAAGGCTACATCATCTTCCATTAAGTTATCGTGGAAGAAAGTGCAGAATGCAGGCGGTTATCAGGTATATCGTTACAACAAGGCAAAGAAGAAGTATCAGAAGATTGCAACAGTAAAAACAAATACTTATGTTGACAAAAAGGTAAATTCGGCTACTGTTTACCAGTACAAGGTACGGGCATATAAGAAAAACGGCAGTACAACCGTAACCGGAAAATATTCCAAGGTGATCAAAGCTGCAACCAGTCCTCAGAAGGTAACGGCAGTAAAAGTAAAACGTTCTGGCAACAAGGCTAAATTATCATGGAAAAAAGTAAAGGGTGCAGATGGATATGAGATCTACCGTGCAACTTCCAAAAAAGGATCCTATAAAAAGATAAAGACGATCAAAAAAGGATCTGCCGTTTCTTATACAGACGGTAAGGCAAAGAAAGGAAAAACGTATTATTACAAAGTAAGAGCGGTAAAGAACGTTGGAAAAACATCGGTAAGCGGAACGGCATCTAATACCGTAAAATGTGGACGGTAAAAAGCAGTCGGAGCAATAAAGATACAGATCAAGATGACGAAAAAAGAATCCGTGCGGATCAGAAATGATACTGCACGGATTCTTTTTAATTCAACATATTTAGGAATTGTGTGATCCTTGGAATGTTACTTTGCTCAAGTTCTGCGTAAGTTCCTTCTTTTAGGATTTTTCCCTCATCGAAAAAGACGACTTTATCTGCTACTTCTCTGGCAAAGGACATCTTGTGGGTGATGATCACGATGGTCTGTTTTTCATCGACGAGTCTGCGGATGATATTTAAAACTTCCACTTCGAGCTCCGGGTCTAGTGCACTCGTAGGTTCATCGAAAAGAAGAAGTTCCGGTTTCATCGCAAGTGCTCTTGCAATGGCGATTCGCTGCTGCTGACCGCCGGAGAGCTGACCAGGGTAAGCATCGCGTTTATCGGAAAGACCGACTTTCTCTAAAAGAGATAACGCTTCTTTTTCGCATTCACTGCGGTCTTTTTTTAAGACCGTAATTGGACCTTCCATGATATTTTCCAGCACGGTTTTGTGCGGGAAAAGCTGAAAGTTCTGAAATACCATACCGGTTTTCATACGGATGTTGCGAATTTCGTTGCTTGTGTATTTTACTTTCTGCCCCTCTTGAAAGGACATGGAGGAACCGTTTAAATTCACGGTGCCGCTGTCCGGAATCTCAAGCAGATTGATACAGCGCAGCAATGTTGTCTTACCGGAACCGGATGGTCCGATCAGAACCGTGGTTTTATTTTTCGGGATCTCTAAGGAGACACCTTTTAAAATCTGGTTATTGTCAAATGATTTATAAATGTTATCCAAAGAATACATATGCTACCTCTACTTTCCGACACGCAGTTTTTTCTCGATCCATTTCTGCAGTCCGGTTAACAGCGTACAGAAAAGAAGGTAAATGAGTGCAACTTCGATATAGATCCAAAGGTATTCGAGCGAGCTTGCTGCGGCCTCCTGTGCTTTACGGAACATCTCACCGATCATGATCGTAGATGCAAGGGAAGTATCCTTGACGAGACCGATAAAGGTGTTAAAAAGCGGCGGAATGGAAACGGTGGCAGCCTGCGGAATGATGATACGGCGGAAGGTCTGCTGATAACTCATTCCAAGGGAATAACCGGCTTCCCACTGTCCTTTATTAATGGAAAGAATCGCTGCACGGATCGTTTCTGCGGAATAAGCACCTACATTTAAGGAAAGTGCCGAGATACAGGCAACCCACTTGTTGATACCGAGTGGATTGCAGATACCCCAGTACATGATAAATAACTGTACAAGCAGAGGGGTTCCACGGAATACCCAGATATAGATTCCGGCGATCTGTTTTAATACCGGTATTTTGTTAATAATGAAAAGCGCGCACAGTACGGCAATAACGACACCGATCGCAAAGGATACCAGTGTCAGGGGAATTGTGTAAAGAAGTCCCTGTCTTAGCATTGGCCAGAATGCATTTTTCATCAGTTCCGCTTGTCTTGCTGTAATAATACCCGCTGTCAGGTATGCATATGATCCCATGATTTTTCTCCTGTAACGAAATTATGGCTGAGATACGTCCATGCCAAAATATTTTTCGGAAATTTCTTTGACGGTTCCGTCCGCTAATAATTCATCAATGGCAGAATTGATTTTTTCAAGTAATTCATCATTGCCTTTTTTTAACATAACGGCACTTGCATTGACATCGTCGGATTCTGCAACGATTTTTGTGGATTCCTCGCCGCCTTTCTGCTGTTTCCAGTATGCATAGGTTAATTCGTCGTTGATTGCACAGTCAGCTTCACCACTTAATACACATTCCATGGCAAGTGCAAATTTATCCTGTCCGACAATTTCAGCACCATAGCCTTGTGCTATTTCATTGAAGTTAGAGGTAAGTCCTTCGGCCGCCTTTTTGCCGCTTAAATCGTCAAATGAGGTAATATCAGTGTTGTCAGCTGCAACGATAAGAACAGGTCTGGTATAAATATATGGTGTAGAAAAGTCATATTTTTCTTTACGCTCATCGGTAATTGTTACCTGATTCATAACGGCATCAAAGTTTCCTGCATCGAGTGCTGCAGTGATGGAATCCCACTCTGTTTCAACAAACTGAACATCATAGCCCATCTTTTCACCGATGGCATTCGCCATATCAACTTCAAATCCGGTTAATGTACCATCTTCATCGTGGTAGGTGTATGGAGCATAAGTTCCCTCCATGCCGACAGTTAATACAGGTTTATCAGCAGAATCAGCAGAATCTTCCGTTGTGCTCTGTGCACTGTCGGATGTGTTATTTGCAGAGGTATCAGCGGTACTGTTGTTAGAACCGCATGCTGCCATTCCTGTAGCTAAAACGGCTGTCAGTAAAATTGAAATTACTTTTTTCTTCATAAAACTTGTTCCTTTCTTTTTTCATAATCTCCATCATGTTTCTTCAATTCATACTATTCTGATATGATTTAGAAAAGATTATACTTTTATCAGATAATGATGTCAAGTGATTTGCAAAGAAAACATTTTTGTTTGCAAAAAAGTACGGAATATATGATTTTGTTTTATGCCGGGGAAAGAAAATTCTTCAGTTCTTCAATCGGGATCGGCTTGGAAAATTTAAATCCCTGCAGATAGTCGGCATGACTGTTCACACAAATGGTTTCCTGCTCATCTGTCTCCACACCCTCATAGAGGACTTTATATCCGAGTTTTTCGAATGCGGTAGAAAAGTAGTTTAAAATAAACTGGGAATTTGTATCTTTATTTGCCATCAGAAGAAGGCTGCGGTCAAATTTTACAACATCTAATTTTAAACTTAGAATCCGGTCAAAATTAGAATATCCGGTTCCAAAATCGTCGAGGTAAGTGCATACACCAAGTGACTTAAACTGCATAACACGGTCCAGTACAAGTTCATATTCTGTATCGTTGCGGCTCTCGGTCAGTTCTACTGCAATGGTATGAAAATCAACGCCTTTTTTTTCTACAATATCACGGAACTCTTTCATGAAATTTTTATTTGAGAGCTCTGAGATGGAGAGATTTACGGAAACACGGGAGATATGATAACCTTCATCCTGAAATTCCCGTATCGCACGGCACGTCTTATTTAAAATGATCATGCTCAATTTGTGGATATAACCATTTTTCTCAGCGAGAGGAATAAAGCGGTCCGGGTATATCATACCGGTATCCTTTAATTTCAACCGCATCAGTGCTTCTGCGGTATCGTAATTGCCGGCATTCACGTTGCGGACCGGCTGACAATAAACGAGGACTCTCTCGTCGTCGAGGGAACCGTTTTCTGCAATATCTTTTAACTGTGCCAGAAGATATTTCATATCATGAAAACTCTTATAATCAGCGGTGTCGCAGGAGCGATAGTTGTTTAATTCCATCGGTTCTGCAAAGAAATTAAAAAGTTCATAAAACTGCTCTAAGTTTTCACAGAAGTTCATGTGATTGAACAGAACGATCTTATATGGAAGTTTATAAGTTTCAAAGTGGTGTTTAAAATCATTCTGAATCATTTCGAATGCGATTTTATCTGCATTTGGAATGTCAGACACATCAATGGCAAGAACAAAGAAGTCGGTGGATGGGTGAAAGAGCAGGCCATTTTTAAAGTAGCCTTTCCAGAAGTTGAAAAAAAGTTTGCCAAGCTCATCCGGCATCACATATTCAGAATCAGTGTCAAAACGCAGACACATATAATAAGTAGAACTCTGGGTTGTTACCTGCTGGTTTAAATATTCGTTCAGGGAATCTGCATTCAGTGCACCAGTTTTTATGCTGTAGGAACTTCCATGTACCATATAAAGAATCACCATGATCGGCAAAAGAAACGTGATGGCAAGGAAGGTATTGCTGCCGTAATGATTTTCCGCAAAAACGAGGAAAACACAGATAAACTGCACGATTAAGAGCATATGAAACAGGCTTGTCGGAATGCGTTTATGGTAATAAAGCAGCAGGAAAAAGATAAATGCCATATAGAGCCCATAGGCAATGGTAAAAGGTTTTAAATAAAGGTTATCGTGCCATGCACCAGAACTGTCCCGATAGAAACTGTAGCCCAAAACGGGTGACAGTGCATCTGCAATGGCAAAAATAAAATACATGGAATATAGAACAATATTCATGATATGCCCTGTTTTTCCGGGAACATTGATCAGTATTTTCAAATATGCTGCATAGAGACAGAAAATGAGCAGCAGGCTCGAATGGTATATTGCACGGAGGATACATAAAGAGGTATCACTGTCAAAATAAAGTACAGTATAGTAAAAGCAGGCATTGCTGAAGGCTGCGATCAGCAAAAGAGCAATACAGGTGCGAAAAAGCAGAAAAAGTCTGCTGCGACGGATGAATGTTTCCCGGAGAAGCAGTAAAAGTAACACACATAAAATCACGAGAATCATATCTACAGCGGGCGTGTACCCGTCGATCAAAAAAGCATTGGACGATATTTTGGGTTGCAGATTCATAATTTCATTCCCCTGTAATCAGATTTAAAAGTAACTTAGCCGAATAATAGTTATACCATAATTAGGGAAAAATGTCACGGGAATAGAGAGGAATAATAGATAAAAAATATACTTCATTGACAAGAGAAATCTGGAGTTGTAAAATGAAAGCGCAACCGTTTGCGCTTTCGCATACAAAGGGAACGGTGCAAAAGGAGAAAACAAAGATCAGATTATGGGAGGTATTTATGAAAGGACAGGTTTACAGAAAATTATTGTCTGCATGTGTCAGTGTAAGTCTTGGAACTGCTCTTCTGGCAGGATGTGGGGATTCTGCAGGAACGACAGGGACAAAGACGGAATTGACGACGGAAGCACAGAATGAAGCTCAGGCAGCGAATGCAGCAGAAGCACAGAAGGAATCAGAAACACAGACGGAAGTACAGGAGAGTAATACATCAGAAGATGTGATCGAGCCGGTGGGAGAAGTCACAACGTTTCCGCTGCCGGACGGCCCGGAGGAGTCAGATATTTATGTGCAACCGGTTGCGGATATATCCGATGATTTTATCCGCGGTATGGATGCATCCGCAGTTCTTTCTGTAGAAAACAGCGGGGCTGTGTATTATGGATACGATGGAAAAGAGCAGGATGTGTTTGAGACGCTTGCACAGTCCGGTGTCAATTATATCCGTCTGCGTGTGTGGAATGACCCGTATGATGAGAATGGAAATGGCTATGGTGGCGGAAACAATGATCTGATGACCGCCATGAAACTTGGTGTGCGCGCGACCAGATATGGAATGAAGGTCTGCATTGATTTTCACTACTCGGATTTCTGGGCGGATCCAAAGAGACAGCATGCTCCGAAGGCATGGGAAGGTATGACAGCTGAAGAAAAGAGTAATGCGCTTTATGATTATACGGTAGAGAGCCTTGGCAAATTATTAGACGCCGGGGTGGATGTCGGAATGGTGCAGATCGGTAACGAGATCAACAATGGTATGTCCGGGGAAACAGATGTGGATGCCGTAATGCAGCTTTTAAATGCCGGAAGTAAGGCTGTGCGTGAGACAGCAAAGACTTACGGAAAAGACATTAAAGTTGCCGTACACTATACCAATATTGAGGATAATGAGCAGATTGATACCATGGCAGCAAATCTTAAAGATGCCGGTGTAGATTACGACCTGTTTGGGCTTTCCTTTTATCCGTTCTGGGATGGAACCAACGAAAATATGCAGACCGTGGCAAAAATGATTGAGGAAAAATATGGAAAGGAAGTATATATAGCAGAGACTTCTTATTGTTATACTTCTGAGGACGGCGATGGTTTCGGAAACAGCCTGCAGGGAACAGATGATCTGGTAGAGGGTTATGGTGCTACGGTACAAAGTCAGGCAACCATGATCCGTGATATCTGCGCAGCTGCAAATGAAGCCGGCGTGGAAGGCGTCTTTTACTGGGAAGGAACCTGGATCCCTGTCGGATCAGCCAATGCGGATAATTCTGCACTGTGGGAGAAATACGGAAGCGGCTGGGCAAGCAGTTATTCGGCAGAGTATGATCCGGATGATGCAGGTCTGTATTACGGCGGCTGTTCCTGGGACAATCAGGCAATGTTTGATTTTACCGGACATCCACTCGCTTCTTTGAATGTATTTAAATATTTAAAATATGGGGCAACAGCGGCGCTTGCAGTTGATTACATCCCAGATGTTTATGTTTCCTGCAATGTAGGAGAAAATCTGGTTCTGCCGGAGAGTATTGATGTTGTATACAATGACCGCTCACAGAATAAAAAAGAGACTGTAAGCTGGGACGAGACACAGGTAAAAGCAATCGATACCACCAAAGCCGGAAGTTATGAGATTAAAGGGGCATTGAAAGATGGAACCGCTGTTACTGCACATATAGAAGTGGAGATGGTAAATTATGCGGTCAATCCAAGTTTTGAGGATAAGAACCGTTCGATGTGGAAGGTTTCTTATGAAGGGGAAAATGATCCAACCGATTATCAGGTAAAAGCCGATGATGCACATTCCGGTGAAACAGCAGTCCACTTCTGGTCCGGAGATTCTGATATGGAATTTTCCATTGAGCAGGAAGTGACCGGTCTGGAGAATGGAACATACCAGTTGTCCGTATTTTCACAGGGCGGGGATATGTCCTCGGATGCATCTATGGAACTGTATGCAGTGACAGCAGACGGTGAGCAGACGGCTCCATTTATGCTGACTACCTACAATGATTGGCAGAATCCGACGATCAAAGAGATTAAGGTTACAGATGGAACGGTTAAGATCGGAGTACGGTTCTGGTGTAATGTGAACAGTTGGGGAACGGTGGATGATTTTACACTGAACCGGATTTCAGACTGATAGCTGATTTGCAGCATATTTAAAGGATCTGTGATGATTTTATTAAAAAAATATGATCGCGTGGCTTTATGAGGCTCTTGTGAAAACAAAAAGCGATATTGCCATGTGCAATTTACAGTACGTCGATGATAAGGGGAGTCCGATTGCAGATGGAGACAGAAGCCATGAATACCGGATTCCGGATGCCGTCTGGACACAGGATGATTTTGGAAATGCTATGGCAGAGAGAGTCAGATTACCTGTATAGTTGCGTGGAATAAATTATACCGCAGAAAATTATTGATCGTGGCAGACAACTTATACTGCCTGCCACGGACAAAGAAAAGGATCGGATGTATATGACGCTTCGTTTTCGTCTGATTCTGTGGTTATATATGCATGGCATATTTCCATACCGATTTGCACGCAGATGTATGTGGATCCTGCGAAGGATTCGGTTTTTATGAACAGATTTTGGAATCAGGACAACTCCGCTCTGCAGGAGAAAACGGAGTGCGACCTGTGCAGGAGTCTTTGCGTGTTTTTCTCCGATTTCTTTTAATGCAGGAGTGTTAAAATAGTCATTTTTTCCTTCTGCAAAAGGTCCCCAGGACATGATCGCGGACGTAAAGAGCGGACAGTGCGACATCGGGGTACTGCCGTTTGCGTGTGAGGATCCGGCAGTCGCAGATATCCCGTATGTCCGGGAATAACTGTCGGTCGGAGTGCCATACCATCATGCGTTGGCAGAGTACGACACACTGACTTTTGCACAGATCAATGGATTTAACTGTCTTTTGCGGGATAAGATCGGATTCTGGAGTGAACTGTGTTATGAGAAAATGCCGGCGTCAAAGTTTTTAGTCCAGACAGAAATGTTTGCGCTTGAGGAATTGATCCGCACCTCTACGTTGCTTTGTTTTGTTACGAATTTTGCAGATACATCAAGTGGAATGTTTGAGGGACGAAAGATTATTCCGCTGACAGACCCGGAGGAGGATGTGCAAAATAGTAATTATACCCGAACGGGATTTTTGTGTATTCATGGATTGAAATTATACCCGAACGGGAGTATTATGATTTATATGAGCATAATTGGAAATTATATAAAAGAAGAGAGAAAAAAGGCAGGTCTGACACAGGAAGAATTTGCAATGCGTTCCGGACTTGGTTTGCGGTTTGTAAGGGAACTGGAGCAGGGAAAAGAAACGGTTCGTCTGGACAAGGTAAATCAGGCATTGGCGATGTTCGGTAAAGAAGCGATACCGGGGAATAAGGAGGAAGTATAGGTGGAGTCAGAATATAGAAAAGGTTATGTGTTTATTCAAAATAATTTTGCCGGAATCATTGCTGAAACAGAGGAAGGTTATGTATTTTCTTATGATGAAAAGTATCTGAAAAGAGAAGATGCAGTGGCCGTGAGCTTAACACTTCCGTTACAGGAAGAACCGTATAAAACAACCATTTTATTCCCTTTTTTTGATGGCCTCATTCCAGAAGGCTGGCTGCTTGGCGTAGTCAGCCACAATTGGAAGATTAATACAAATGACAGATTTGGTCTGCTGTTATCGGCATGTAGAGATTGTATTGGAGATGTGAGCATCAGAAGGGAAGGTGTGGAATGAAGTGTTTGTGTTGTGGAAAAGCCATATCGGATCATGCTTTTACTGTGGAAAAAGAGTGGTGTTGGCACAAAAAATGTGTCAAATCTTTTTTCCAGACAGATGAATTACCGTTGCTGGATATCACAAAGGAACAGTTAGAAAAACTTGCAAACAAAACAGTCAATGAAGGATTTACTGTACCTGGAGTTCAGAAAAAACTGTCGTTGCATTTATCCAGTGATACCAATGCAAGGCTTACGATAGTGGATTATCCAACCGGATTTATTTTGAAACCTCAGACAGAAGAATATGCACACATGCCGGAATATGAGGATCTTGCTATGCGGCTGGCTGAGCTGATAGGAATTCAGACGGTGCCGCACGCACTGATAAAAATGAAGGGTGAGTATGGATATATTACCAAAAGGATTGACCGTGATATTACGCAGGATCAGATAAAATTGTATGCAATGGAGGATTTCTGCCAGTTATCAAATCGTTTAACACAGGATAAATATAAAGGTTCGTATGAAAACTGTGGACGAATTATAAAAAAATATTCTATTACATCAGGGTTAGATTTATCGGAATTGTTCCTGCGTGTTGCAGGATCTTTTGTGATGGGAAATTCAGATATGCATTTAAAAAATTTTTCGCTGCGGGAAACTGAGCCTGGGAGCAGGAGGTTTCAATTATCAAAGGCATATGACATGCTGCCGGTAAATGTAATTATGCCGGAGGATCAGGAGCAGTTAGCGCTTACTATAAATGGTAAGAAAAGAAATATTCATAAAAAAGAGTTCAAAGTATTGGCAGATATGTGTGGAGTTCCTGAAAATGCAGCAGAGCATATGATAAAGAAATTATGTGCATTAAAGGAAAAAATGCTGCAACTTGTAGACCAGTCATATTTGTCAGAATTAGAAAAGGGAAAGGTGCGAACATTAATTATGGAACGCATAGAGATTTTAGAATAACGAACAAATGACTTGACTATAATTTCTTTTTTCTGTTAAAATACAAACGTTGCAAAAATAAATTAACTGAATATGAAAGACTTTGATAAGACAATAAATGTCACCTATCCACTGTCAGACGGATGGGCGTATTTATTGTCTTTTTTTGTCGGAAAGGATGGATTATGGTTATTACAATTAGCAGAGAAACCGGAAGCGGCGGCCACACAGTTGGAAAAATGCAGAGGAGGAAAAGATAATGCCTAGAACAATGTGTGCATTCAGAGTCGTGCAGCCGGGAGACAGACCTATCGCTATCATTTTTGCAATACAGACCTTCACGGTAATATGGCAGGTTGCGTTTGCAAGCGTGCTTGGTGTATATCATGGGTATGGATTTACGGGCAATTTCATACCGGACTACCTTACAACGTACTGCAGAAATTTCGTTATGGCATTCCCATTACAGCTTATATAATAATCAAACTGTACGTGAGATTACTATGTGTGTTTTTTTCTTTAGAGCATAATGCTCATAAAATTACGCTTTAGTCAGTGAAAGTGGCTCATAAAAATGCGGTAAATGATGAAAAGTGACTCATAAAAAGGTGATAAGTTATAAAAACTACCTTATAAAAGTGTAAAATCATATAAAAAGTGGCTCATAAAAATGTAAAAAGAGTGTATAATATGGATAGCAAAGTCAGGGAGGTATATTTTATGGGCTATTTACGGCGGAAAACAGATGTGTTCTTGCAGGGATGGAAGAAAAATAAAGACAGATATCCTTTGATTATAAAGGGAGCAAGACAGGTTGGAAAGACGGAAACAATTAGAAAGTTTGCGAGAGAAAATTATAAAAATGTAATTGAAATTAACTTTATTACAGAACCATCTTATAAAATGATTATTGACGAAGGGTTTTCGGCAGACAGCATTACAAAATTAATAAGCAGAATTGATCCGTCGAAACATTTTGTCGAGGGTGAAACGTTAATCTTTTTTGATGAGATTCAGGATTTTCCTGAAATAGCAACGGCACTTAAGTTTTTTAAAGAAAATGGTAAATACGATATTATATGCTCTGGTTCTCTGCTTGGAGTACAATATCATCGTATTGCAAGTATTAGTGTTGGTTATAAGACAGACTATCAGATGTATTCTATGGATTTTGAAGAATTTTTGTGGGCAAAAGGATATTCGGAGGAAACCATAGAGGACATGTTGGAACATATGCTCTCCGAAAACGCATTTTCTGCAACAGAGCAGCGGATTTTTTCAAATCTTTTCCTGGAGTATTGTATTTTAGGTGGAATGCCTGCAGTTGTCTCTAATTATATTGAAAAAGGAATATTTGAGGGGTCATTAGAATTACAACGTCAATTATTGACAGATTACGAGAATGATATTGTGAAATATGCAGAAGGGTTAGACAAGGCAAAGATTTTAAGTGTATACAGGTCTGTTCCTGCACAACTGGCAAAGGAAAATAAGAAGTTCCAATATTCAAAGGTTGTAAAGGGGGCAAGATCGAAAGACTATATGGGCTGTGTGGAGTGGCTGAAAGATGCCGGACTCATTCATGTATGTGAATGTCTGCAGTTTCCGGAATTACCTCTGAAAGGGAACGTTAATGAGAATAAATATAAAATATACATTTCGGATACGGGGCTGTTGGTAGCCAGTCTGGATGATGAAGCGCAGGTAGATTTGCGGGCAAATAAAAATCTTGGTGTTTATAAGGGGGCTCTTTACGAAAATTTTGCAGCAGAGGCGTTGGTAAAACAGGGATATGGACTATATTATTACTCAAAAGAAAACTCTACGTTGGAGGAAGATTTTTTTATCCGTAGTGCAAATGAACTTATCCCGGTAGAAGTCAAGGCGAATACAAATCAGGCAAAGTCTATGAACCAGTTAATAAAGAGCAATTCTTACACAGATATAAAACATGGAATAAAATTTACAACAGGAAATATAGGAAAAAGCGGCGATATAGTTACATTTCCATATTTCTGTGTTTTCCTGTTAAAAAAATATATGGAAAAGCAAAAGATATTTAAATAATTCTCAGGAGTCATAAAGCGTTGGGGGATAAAACCATGGATAAATTGTCAATATGGGATAGCGGGCATATATTAGATAAGATTTCATTATGTACATTGGAAAAGGGGCAGAAAACAGAGAGGAAGAAAACAACTGATTTTCCACTGCCAGACATATTAAAAGATTTTTATAGAGATGCAGAAATATGTGGGGACTTTTATTCTAAGGAAAATCTGAAGATTCTTTATGATGAATACAATGAGAAACAGGAAGATATCGGTATTACCGTTGAACAGTTACAACAGGATGGATGGATTCTTGTAATGTATGATCGGTGGAGTTCATCTTTAAAAAGTTTGTCAATTTTGGAAAAAATTGATATTGGCAATGAATATAAAGATGAGAAAATTTAGTGCTGGAAAACAATAATTATTATGCGTATCGTGCATACACATATTGGAATGAGATAGATCAGGCATTAGCTGGGTTATGGCTGGAGTGGAAAGAGGAAAAGCCTGCAGAATGGATGAAACTTGCGAGGATATTACATGGAACGTATGACATTTTCAAATATTTGGACTATGGGGAGAGAAGGAATTTATTTCTTTATATACAAGATGAATTTTTCTATAAGATGGATATTCCGAACTGGGAACAGACAAATAAATTTTATAGAAAAAAAAGGCTGTTTGAATCGGTCGGATATTTAAAAAATCCAGATAAATATAACCATGTAGGGTTATGGTGTGGCAACCGTGTACTGGATCAGAAGAATTATAATCACTATGGATTCGAATACTATAGAAACGAGTATGTGCATGAATATGACAGCATGCTGATCCTGTATCCGATGCTTTTCTATATGGAATGGGGAGTAGATGGCGACAGCAAAAGTTTTTGTGGTCAACTCGAAAAGTATGATGAAATTTGTCAGTTTTATATGTTTTATCATTATAGTCCTTCTTTATTGTATGAAATGTTTGTTACAAAAGGGACTTTTTATATGGCATTTCGGGAACTGGTCCGCTGTCAGAGGAATTCTTTGTTAAGTGAGGAGATTTTTGAGCATACGGTAGTTGAAATCGTACAAAAAATATTTGAGGAGGGCTGCAAAAGAAAAAACTTTTTGGATGGTCAACAAATAGGAATGTGTCTGCTGGACTTAATGTACATAAAGAAGCAGAAGAAATATCGTGAAAATTCTTTATTGGTAAAAATCATTGATCTTGTTGGGACGAAGACTTATTTTGAGGTTATATGGAAAGATATGCATTTCTATTTTCAGGAACTTTTTAAGCTGGAAAATACTGTAGAGTGGGTAAACGCATACCATCTGATCCTGATTTGTATCAAAAGATGGTTCTACATGAATCTAGATCGTCAGGAATGTGGTTACTTTGATGATTTTCTCGAAGTGGTCTGGGAGGGATATCAGATTGCATTTAACAGAGGAGAACATATAAAATTTTTGGATGTATCCTATTTGGAGCCGGAGATATGTAATAGTTTATACGAAAAGTATATTCAAAAAAATAACAGTTCTGAGAAAAGGAAGCGGCTTTTTGCAAGAACTGATCTGGATAATGCAGAAGATACGGTACCATATTATTATTTCAAAAAATTGCTGGAAATTCTCTATAATATCCTTTAGATAAGATCAATGAAAAAGCTGCAATAGATTCTCTGGATGTTTTTCATGATGAAAGAGCAGTAGATATTGTTTTAGATAACAAAATAGCCAGTTTATATCCAGCAGTAGAAGCGCTTATAGAAAAGAAATTAGCCGGATGGAAGAAAAATAATCTGCCGGGAAAAAGCGATGTTGTAAGATATGCATTGCATCAGAAATGGAGATTAAAGTACATCCGTGGCGAGTATAAGTCGATTCTGGAGGGGGATAATAAATTTTTTCAGGCAATCGTTTATACAGAAATCGAAGAATATAGGGATTTTACGCAAGCAGATCAGATCTGGAGGAGCATGATAGAGTCAAAGGATAAAGATGAGCAGTTTGCATCAGTTTATTTAAATTACCTGTATCTTTTGGACAGGGAATTATCTTCTTTCATTTTATTTAAATAAAAGTAAATATGAGTTATCAATGTCTGTCGATGAGGTTATGGATACAAACCAGAGTGAGGTGGAACAGACAACATCCGGGATGCGTTTGAATCACGATTGTCAGGATATTTCAGATGCAATCCGGGAGTTCTGGGCGCAGACATTTGAAAAAAAGGCAGGTTCTTATTATCTGGCAAAAGGAATCACGGAAATAGAAAAACCAGGACAAACATTATTGGTTGATACCGTATTAACGACCTGTGATGTTCTATATAATTTTGGACCACAATTAGTACATATCATTAAAAATGATGAAGGACAACATGAAATTGGGGAAGCATTTGTATTGAATGATAATACGGCAAAAGCTGTGTTTAAAGACCATATGGGAAAGATCATGGGAAACAATACAAGACATGAACCGTTATCATTTATGCTGGTATTCGGAAATTTATATAAATCTTTAGAGACGTGGAAGAAATATAGCGATTATATAGAGAATGGAGCGGGCGGAGATTTTGCTGATCAGGGGATAGCCGGCATAGAGTGTCTGGCTTTTGATGAAGCTCCTTATTATATAAAAGAGTTTGAGCATAAATATCCCTGGCTGAATGTAACCCGGCAGAAAATCATATTTGATGATGGTAGGGAGCAGGAGGTGCTGCATATCTTTATTGATATGAGCAGGAGCAGAGAAGGGAATATACGGAGAAGTACAAAATGATGGAAAACGAATATCATATCACAGTAAACGACAGTGTATTTCGGACAAAACGCTTGGGACTGCATGCGGTAATCCTGTTTATAGGCTGTTTTGCGCTGCAGTTCGTAGTGTATAGTCTGTTTGACCATATGGGAATAATCCATAACCATGACATGGAAGAATATATGCCGGAAATTGCTTTGGCGGTTACGGTTTTTGTGACATGCATGTATTATTTTATCAGAGAAAAACGAACTAATGGCGTTATGAAACTGGGGATCAGCTTTCGGGAGGATTCTGTTAAAATCTCAGCGAATGGAAAGGACTATATCGTAAAGTATGATGAGATCACGGAAGTCCGTAAAATGATGGTCATTGATCGTATACATGATAAAAAAGGATATTACAGGATGAAAATAAAATGTCATGGCAGGAGTAATCTTGAATTTGAGACCACGCAGCAGGAGTATGAGGCTCATTTGGATTTTGAAGGGACAGAGCTGTTTATTTTTTATGATGCATGTAAGAAGGCCGGGTTGAAGTGCTGTTAAAATTAAGGATCTGTGATTTTGTTATCATTTATGACAGAAAAAAAGATATTTGATATGTCTATAAAAATAACGCCATTTATGATACAGATCAGCCGCTGGCAGAGGTTACAGATCTTGTATGCATGGCAGCAGCGCAGACAGGACTATATTTTTTCACAGGCATTCGGAGCCGATAGTCCGGTGATGGAAGTTCGGACAGATTTCTGACATAATTTCTAGCTATTCCCCTTTGTTTGTGATACACTGAAAAAAGCACGTATCGTGAATTTTTTTACAGAGAGGATAAAAAGTTATGCAGGATTATGATGAGAGTTTCTTTATCGCAAAAGCAAACAAGAGGGCAAGTATTACATGGTTTGTACTGTTGCTGATAGCGTCTGTGTTTTATGGAATAAAAGTCGGTAGAGGACAGTTAAAGGAAGCGTATTTTACAGCCTTTTTTGTTGCGGGCTGGCTGTCATATCTTGGTGGCAGGCTTTTACTGAGATTTAAGCATGCAGACAGTCTAAGGTATAAATGGGTAGTAGGACTTGGCTATCTCATATTTTATGCGGTAATTGCGTGGACATCGCTAGATGAAGTTTCTTATGTATTTATTTTACCGTTGGTATGCATTCTGATTCTCTATAAAGATCCGAAATTTATCCGGACAATGATGATTATTACATTATTTGTACTGATTTCGAGTAACCTGTATAAAGGTCTGGCAAAAGGAATGATGGATTTTGTTGCCAGTGAGGAATGTGCACTGCAGTTTGCAATCGTGATATGCTGTTATGGCTGTACGAATATGGCAATCGCGCATCTGGTACAATCGGATGGCGCACTGACAGCATCCATTCAATCCAACCTGGCACGCGTCGTAAAGACCGTAGAGCAGGTTAAGGGCGCGAGCAATGAGATCGTGGATGGTGTGACGGTTGTGAGAGAGCTTGCAGATGAGAACCGTACCGGCGCAAATGATGTTATGAATGACATGAAAAATCTTGCGGACAACAATGAAGTGCTCAACGATAAGACGCTTTCCTCCGTCGAGATGACCAATGTGATCGATACGCAGGTAAAAAATGTTGCCGGACTTATGGAACAGGTGGTACAGCTCATCGGAGCATCGGTAGATCATGCCAATATCAGTGCAGGAGAACTCGTTGAGGTTGTGGAAATTACCAATAAGATGGCGATACTTTCCAAAGAAGTAGAGCAGGTACTTGAAGATTTTAAGGCGGAATTTAAGAACGTAAAAGAAGAGACCAGCACAATTGAGGGCATTACGTCAAAGACGAATCTGCTTGCTTTAAACGCGTCCATCGAGGCTGCAAGAGCGGGAGAAGCAGGCAAAGGGTTTGCGGTAGTTGCCAATGAGATCCGTGAGCTGAGCAGTGGAACACAGACTTCTTCGAACAGTATTATGGAAGCACTGTCGAGACTGGAAGCAATTTCCGAGAAGATGATGAAGTCAATCTCAGAGACCGTGGAACTGATCCAGGTCAACATTGAAAAAGTATCAAATGTCAACCAGAGTGTGACAAATATTACAAACGATGCGACAAGCCTTGGCGAAAATATCAAAGTTGTAGACAGTGCGGTCAAAGAAGTGGAGACCTCGAACCAGACACTGACAGATAATATGCATCAGGTCGGCGAAGTCATGGAAGTTATGACACAGAGTATCAATGGTGCAGAACTGACAACAAAGACGATGTTGAGCAAATACGAGGCGAGTGCAAAGAGTGCGCTTGATATCGAGAGTGTTGTGGGCAAACTTATGGAAGAACTTGGTGTCGGTGGATTTATGGGTGTACAGGATGTAAAAACTGGCATGAAGTTTACCATTGCATTAAATGATGACAGCAGTAAAAAAGAGTATGCCGGTGAAGTTGTAGACTGTATAGACAAAGATCTTTTTGTAACCGCGGAAGATCAGGTGCGAAACTTTGTGGATAAGAAAAACAAACATGAACTGTGTAAACTGCATATTGTAGTTGATAATGTTTTATATTACTGGGATGACATTGAGATCTATTCGGTCAGACAGGGTGAAAAAGGTCAGTATAAACTCCATATTGAATCCAATCCGAAGGTATATAACCGAAGAAAATATCCTCGTATGCCGATTTCCAATGAATGTACCATCCGGTTAGGGGAAGCGGATAAAACGTATTCCGGAAAAATGGTAAATATCAGTGCCAACGGATTTGCATTTTCCGTGCGTGACAATGCATTTGCAAGTCAGAAGGGAAAGAATGTCCGCCTGGATGTGAAAAATTTTGCAGTGATCGGTAATGAGCCGCTGACCGGCTGTGTGATCCGAAGTTCCAACAATGAGGGCGAGTTCATCGTTGGATGCAGAATGCCGGAAGATAACGAGGCAATCAAAGCATATGTAAGTAAAAACTATCATGGAAATTAAAAAAGCAGGCAAAGGGGAATCTATTCTTTTGAGAGAACGATAGATTCTGACAGATAAGAGAAAAACATAAAGTAAGAGGCGAAATTTATGACGGCAGAAGATATCAAAGCATATTGTACCGGTAAGCATAAGGCATGTGAAACATACCCGTTTGGAAAAGTGCCGATCTGTTACAAACTGAATGGTAAAATATTTGCGCAGTTATATCTGGATGAGGAAAACTACAAGATTACATTAAAATGTACGGCAGATGCAGCACAGTTTTACCGGATGGTTTATCCGGATAAGATTGTAGAAGGGTATCATTGTTCGAAGTCACAGAAACCATACTGGAATACGATCTATCTGGATGATTTCCCGGAGAAGGAGCTTTATAACATGATAGATTTTGCATATGATACCGTGCTGCACGGTTTCAGCAAAAAAGTACAGAAACAGATATTGGAAGAGGCAGGGAAATAGTACCTGCTTCTGACAGAAGTGCATCTGCTTTTTCCGCATCAAACGGAGAAAGCAGATGTTTTTTTTCGTTGGGAACATGGTGAGCAGTAATTTTCCGTTGCGTGTAAGTCTTGTCTTTACAAATACACAACAAAATGATATATTCGATTTGGATATGATATATTAATAAATATAAATAATGTGCAAATGATATATAAATGACATATAAAAAGGAGGAAAAAATGAAACTGGGGATCGATATGGGCGGTATGTCCATCAAAATGGGGCTGGTAAATGAGGAAAATAAGATTATTGGGAGAATCACAATTCCAACCGATCTGACGGTGCCGTATCATATGCTGGTGGAACGCATGGCAGATGCCGTACAACAGATGCTTGAAAATGCAGGCATGACATTGGAACAGTGTGAGGGAATCGGAATTGGAAGTCCGGGAACGATCGATGCAAAGCGGGGAGTAATCCTGTATTCTAATAATTTTGGCTGGGAAAATGTACCAATCGTAGAAGAACTGAAAAAACATCTGGATGTGGGAATTGAAATTGCCAATGATGCGGACGCTGCGGCACTGGGAGAAGTATATGCCGGTGCGGCAGAAGGTGCAGAAAATGCAGTTCTTCTGACACTTGGAACGGGTGTGGGCAGTGGAGTAATCCTGAATAAAAAGATTTTCCGCGGTGGGATGCCGGGAGGCTGTGAGTTAGGACATTTGTCTATACGCCATGATGGCGTTCGCTGTACCTGCGGAAGAAAAGGCTGCCTGGAAGCATATGCCTCTGCGTCTGCACTTCTTGGGATCGCACGGGAAAAGGCAGCAGAGCACCCGGAATCCGTCATGAATGAGATGTGTAAAAATGACCTGGAACAGATGAATGGTAAGATTCCGTTTGACGCCGCAAAAGCCGGAGATGAAGCTGGCATGGAAGTTATAAAAGAATATGAGGGTTACCTCGCATGCGGAATTGCAAATGTGATCAATACGTTCCGGCCGGAAAAGGTGATCCTTGGCGGAGGAGTTGCTGCGCAGAAAGAAAATCTGACCGCACCGCTTAAGGATCTGGTGAAAGATATGTGTTTCGGTGGCAGTCATGGATATATTGCCGACATCGTGACCTCTGCACTTGGAAATGATGCCGGGATCATTGGAGCAGCAAATCTGGTAGTGTAAAATTGCAATGCGCAGTGTCACAGAAAGACTAACGGAGGCGGCAATGGGAAAAACAATTATGTATGAGCGGATCTATGCGGATCTGCTTGCAAAAATACAGAATGGAGATTACCAGCCGGGAGACCGGCTGCCATCGGAGAAAGAGTCAGCAGAGCTTTATGGTGTAAGCCGTATTACAGCGAAAAAGGCGATGGATATGCTGGCAAAGGAAAAAAAGATCAGCAGAGAGCCGGGAAGAGGTTCTTTTGTGTGCAGTCCGGCTGCTGCTGTGGAGATGAAAAAGGAGAGCCGGGGGGCTGCCAATCAGCGGATCGGTGTAATATTCGATGGGTTTGGAAGCGATTTTGGCACACGGCTTTTGCAGGGGATTGAGAGCGAATGTGACAGGAGACAGTCAGATCTTTTGTTTAAGTGTACTTATGGAAGTATCGAAAAGGAAAAACAGGCGATCGACGCAGCAATCCGTGCGGGAGTAAAAGGTATTCTGCTTCTTTGCGCACAGGGGGACAATTATAACAGTAAGGTGTTAGAACTGGCACTGAACGGGTATCCGCTGGTGCTTGTGGACCGGAGGATGCAGGGCATTTCAATCCCGTGTGTCAGGACAGATAATTATGAAGCGGCGAACGAGGTTACCAAAAAGCTTATCGCAATGGGACATAAAAAAATCTGTTTTCTGACGCATGCGTCCGTTACGACGACAACGATCCATGAGCGCTACGAAGGATTTGCCCATTGTATGCTCAAATATGAAGACGCCAATGGGACATTTGCAAAACTTGAAAAATATAACCACATTCCAGAGGATATTGAAAAAGAATGCCGGGAATTTGATTATGCGCAGATTACAGAGATCCTGGAAAAAAACAGGGAATGTACGGCATATATTGCCGCTGAATATCGGATCGGGGTGCTTTTTTCGAAATATTTAAAAGAGCATGGGATTTCAAAAAAGATTGCTGTATTTGATGGCATTGATGAGATCTATGAGCAGGATGATTTTATCCATGTGCGGCAGAATGAATTTGCGATGGGACAGCAGGCAGTCACACTTTTGGAGGAAATTACAACCGGAAAGAAACAGAACGAGGATATTATAATTCCCTATCAGATATCGGGGATTCTATAAAGCAGGAGATTCGTGTGAAAAAGACAGTACAAGAAGGGAGATTAAGATGAAAATAAAAGAGAATTATGCAGCGATCGAGCGTACGGTTGCTCTTGTAAAAGAAAAATTTGGTGCAGACAGCAAGATCGCGGTCATGTTTGAAAAGTGCATTTCGAATACGCTTCAGACAACGATTAAAATAAAAGAAAATGATACAGTATTTGTGATCACGGGGGATATTCCTGCTATGTGGCTGCGTGATTCGGCATGTCAGCTCCGCCCGTTTTTATTGTTTGCAAAGGAAGAACCGGAACTTGTGGAACTGGTATGCGGGCTGATCAAAAAACAAATGCAGTGCATTCTTTTAGATCCATATGCCAATGCATTTAATGAAAATGGCGACGGACAGTGCTGGGATCATGACAAGACGGATATGAAACCGGAGCTGTGGGAACGGAAATATGAGATCGATTCTTTATGCTATCCGGTACAGCTTTCCTATCTGCTCTGGAAGAATACAGGATGTACGGAGCAGTTTACCGGAGAATGGTTAGAAGCCGCAAAAGCCGTGATCCGCGTATTCCGAACGGAACAGGATCATGAAAATGCTTCCCCATATACATTTGAAAGAGAAAACTGCAGTTTTACCGATACTCTCTCAAGGGACGGAAAAGGTGCTCTGGTAAAAAGCAACGTCGGACTGATCTGGTCGGGTTTCCGTCCGAGTGATGATGCCTGTGTATATGGATATCTGATCCCGTCAAATATGTTAGCTTCCGTCATCCTTGGAAATATAGCAGAGATTGCCCGTGAAATCTACCATGATGAGAAACTGGCAGAAGAGGCAGATGCTTTGTCAAAGGAAGTGAGAAGTGCAATCGAGACACTTGCCATCCTTCCGGCACAGAAAACGGAATACTACGCATATGAGGTAGATGGTTTCGGCCAGTATCTTGTAATGGATGATGCAAATCTGCCAAGCCTTCTTGCTATGCCATACTATGGCTATTGCGACAATAAAAATGAGAGATACCAGAACACCAGAAAAGTGATCTTAAGTGACCAGAACCCATATTATTTCAGCGGAGAGTGCGCGGAGGGAATCGGAAGCCCACACACATACACGCGTTTCATCTGGCCAATGGCACTGGCAATGCAGGGACTTACCTCTGATTCCAGGGAGGAAAAACTAAAAATGCTTGAGATGATCGCAGACTGTGATGCGGAGACCAATCTGGTACATGAGTCATTTCATGTGGATCATCCGGAAGAATTTACACGTCCGTGGTTTTCATGGGCAAATTCCGTATTCTGTGAACTGGTACTGGACTATTGCGGACAGAAAGTAACCCTTTGATTGAAAAAGATATCTGTGCTTGTGCATAAATATGGGATATCAATGGAAACAGGCAGAAGCAGAGATTTTTATGATGCCCTAAATGGGCAGGAATGGAGAGCACTATGAAAAAGGCGCATATTATTTCTCATACACACTGGGACAGAGAATGGTATCTTCCATATGAAAAACATCATATGCTTTATATCGAAATGATGGATACACTGATCGATACTATGGAGAAAGATCAAGAATATAAATATTTTCATCTGGATGGACAGACCATCATGCTGGAAGATTATCTTCAGGTACGCCCCGAAAACCGTGCACGTCTGCAGAAATTGATCGGGGATGGCAGGATTGCAATTGGTCCATGGTATGTATTGCAGGATGAATTTCTGACAAGCAGTGAGTCGAATGTCAGAAATTTACAGATGGGTTATAAACTTGCACAGGAATTTGGCGGAAAGTGGACAAAGATCGGATACTTCCCGGATTCCTTTGGAAATGTGGGGCAGGCACCGCAGCTTTTAAAGAAGGCGGGCATTGACACGGCAGTATTCGGAAGAGGTGTAAAACCGACCGGATTTAATAATCAGACGGCCGACGCCTATGAGTCTGCCTATTCTGAGATGAACTGGCAGTCAGCAGACGGTTCTGCGGTGCTTGGCATTTTATTTGCAAACTGGTACAATAACGGCGCAGAAGTGCCGGTGGAAGAAGAAAAGTCAAAAGTGTACTGGGATAAAAAACTTGCAGATGCTGTGCGTTATGCCGGTACGGATCAGCTTTTATTCATGAATGGCTGTGATCATCAGCCGGTACAGACGGATCTGTCAGCTGCCATCCGCACGGCAAATGCGCTGTACCCGGATGTGGATTTCGTACATTCTGATTTCACCGGTTATGTGGAGCAGGTAAAAAAGGAACTGCCGGACGATCTGAACATGATCACGGGCGAACTGCGCAGCCAGAAGACGGATGGATGGTATACGTTAGCGAACACAGCATCCTCCCGCATTTATATCAAACAGTGGAATGTCCGCTGTGAGATGCTGTTTGAGAAAGTGGCAGAACCGCTCGCTGCGATTGCGGCAAAAGAGGGGATGGAATATCCGCAGGATCTGTTTACTTATGGATGGAAACTTCTGATGCAGAATCATCCGCACGACAGTATCTGCGGATGCAGCGTGGATGATGTACATCGTGAGATGGTAACCCGTTTTGAAAAGTCAGAACAGGTGGCACTGCACATTATTTCCATGTGTATGGACTATCTGAAAGGAAAGATCAATACCAGTGCAGTGAAGGAAGGGAACATTCCATTTGTCGTGGTCAATACGACCGGCTGGGACCGCACAGGTGTTGTGGAGCTGGAGTTAGAAACCGACCGCATGTATTTCAGTGAGGCACCGTTAGCCGAAGTGATAGCACGCATGCATGAAAAGAAACTCCCGGAATACCGCGTACTTGACAAAGACGGGAGAGAGATCCCGGCGGTTGTCACTGAAATTGCAAATCATTTTAACTATGATCTGCCAAAAGATAAATTCCGCCAGCCATATATTGCAAAGTGCGTAAAGATTACCATGGAGGCAGCCGGTGTGCCGGCATTTGGATGGGACACTTATGTGCTGGCAGAGGCAGAAGATATCAATACGGCTAATTCACTGATCACTACAGAGAATACAATGGAAAATGAGTTTTTAAAGGCACACTTTGAACCGGACGGTTCTGTGGAACTGACCGATAAAAAGACAGGTCATGTATACAAGGATCTTGGTATCTTTGAGGACTGCGGGGATATCGGAAACGAATATATTTTCTTTGCCCCGGTAAATGACATACCGGTGACTACAAAAGGGACGAAAGCAGAGATTACGGTGGCAGAAGATAATGCATGCCAGGCCGTGATCCGTGTAAAACATACGATGATGCTCCCGGATGCAGCCGATAAAACGCTGGCAGGAGAGATTGAGGATCTTGTAGAGTTTAAATATCGCAAGGCATCCCGTGGCAGTCATTTGGTTCCATTTGAGATCGTGGCAGAGTATACCTTAGAGAAGAACGGAAAAGGACTGAAAGTAAAGACCACTTTCAATAACCAGATCAAAGATCATCGTCTGCGCGTCCTTTTTGAGACGGGATTAAAGACAGATTTCCATTACGCAGATTCTGTGTTTGAGGTGGCAAAGCGCCCGAACGTACCGGCAGACACATGGGAAAATCCGTGCAATGCCCAGCATCAGCAGTGTTTTGTCAATGTGCATGAGGATGCATATGGACTTACTATCGCCAATAAAGGTCTTGCAGAGTATGAGATTTTGCGTGACGGAAAAAATACGATTGCGGTAACACTTCACCGTGGTGTACGTGAACTGGGAGACTGGGGTGTATTTTTAACACCGGAAGCACAGTGCCTGGGCGAAAAGACCACGGAATATGAGATCATCCCACATGGCATGGGAGAGGAACTTTATCATTCCTACGAGGAGGCATACCAGTTCCAGACAGACTGGCAGACCGCGGGAATGGAAAGACAGACGGGAACCTTGCCACAAACATACCGGTTTGTAGAAAAGAAACATTTACAGGCAGTTCCGACCGCACTGAAACACAGTATGCTTACCGGGGATGTCATTCTGCGTTTCTGCAACCTTTCAGATGAAGAGACGACGGTGACTGTCTCACAGCCTGAGATTTTTACCTATGATCTGTTAGAAAAAGACCGGTTACAGAAAGAAGAGAATGAAATCGTGTTAGGAAAACATGAGATACGTACGATCGGATGGAGAGGATAGTTGGCTTCGACTGCTACCTTTTTTCTACATCCATTACCCTGAAACTGGGTAAAAAAATAGCCATTTGGAATTTAATCCAGATGGCTTATATTTTCCGTCGTTTCTGCTTTATATATCTCCTAATATTAAAAGTGGCTATGCTTTTAGTATAGCCACAATGAAGAATCACCAAAGGCGATTTTTACACTTTTACGACCTCCACGTTTTTTCTGGCGGATATCTATTGTCAATTCATGCGCCCAGATGGAAGCAACATATCCGAATAGATGATCTCATACCGGATATAGGAAGTCTCCGGCGGGGCATCCGGGTAATTCATGCGAAATTCGATCTGCATCGCAAGGCGTTTCCCAAGAAGGTTATTCTTTACATTTACGGTGGTAACTCTGTTGATCACATTCGTATACTCTTTGCTGCAGTCAAAGCCGGTCAGCAGGATATCGTTATGGAAATGATGTGGGTTTTCCTCTAAATACATTTCCACATAATGTGCCACATAATCACTGACACACACAATCGCATCGACATCTGGATCGAGACTATCTAAAAAGTTGAAAATACAGTCTCCATAATGCCCGATTCCGATCGAATCGGTAAAACAAAGATCTTCTATCAGCGGAAAGTTATGTTTTTTGAGACTTTCCAAAAAGCCCAGATACCGGTCGGTGTTCGTTTGCGCATAATTGATATCCCCGATGAAAGAGATACGTTTGCAGCCTTTTTCAAATAAATGATCTACGATCTGTTGTTCTGTGTATTTCCCTTCAATTAATAAAAGATCTCCGGTCAGCGTTTTCAGTTCGATCTCCGGTACGGTATCTAAAAATACTTTTGGTATTTCAAGTTCATTGATTAATGTTAAAAGATGCTTATCATATACGTTTAAAACAATGATTCCCTGTACGGTATCATCTTTCAGCACATCTGGCAGTTCGTATTCAGAAGTGCATGAGGTTGGAACATAAGTGTACATGAGATTGATATTGGATAAAGAAAGTTCCTGTGCCATACGGTGAATGATGTTTGTCCAAAAAATAGAGGAATCCGGGCGCGAAACAACCAAAGAAACGGTTTTTGCCTTTGGAACCTCTGTGAAATGTGGCTCAGAGGGAAGTTTGTCGTATCCAAGTTCGTGTGCTTTTGCTATGATTTTTTCCTTCATTTCATCAGAAACACCCGGACGGTGGTTAAATGTTTTCCAGACGGTAACACGGGAGGTCCCAAGGGCGTCTGCAATATCCTGCATCGTTACTTTCGACATAAGAAATTCCTTTCTTTTCTGGTATCGTTCTTATCATATCACAAATATCGTGCATAAACAAAAGATATTAAAAATGTTAACTAATAATGTAAACTTTAATTTACATTATTAACATCTAAATAATTACAATAATATGTTAACAAAAGATAACAAAAAAGTCAATTATATTGTAAATAATAACTAAAAAAAGCTATAAAATGTTATGCACAACGGAAAAAGCAACAAGAAAGTAGGATATTATATTGACAATACATGTGAAAAATGATAACTTATAAATGTAACAAATGATAACACAATAACAACGAGGGAGATGATAAAATGGCTGGCAAGAAAAAGACCAATATAAAGAAAAAAAGGTGGACGAAAGATGATACAGAACTGACGATCCTTGCGCTGCCGACAGCGGTGTGGTTTCTCATCTTCAGTTACCTGCCAATGTTTGGAATCATTATAGCATTTAAGAATTACAAACTGTCAGCGGGACACGGATTTATTTACAGCCTGTTTCACAGTGAATGGTGCGGGTTTGATAACTTCAAATTCTTTATACAGTCCAATGCATTTACGATGCTGCTTCGGAACACCATTCTATATAATATCGTATTTATTATTTTAGGACTGGTAATCCCGGTTACACTTGCGATCATAATCAGCCAGATCTACAGCAAGTTTAAATCAAAAGTTTACCAGACACTTATGTTTTTCCCACATTTCATGTCATGGGTAGTTGCAAGTTATTTTGTATTTGCATTTTTATCTCCAGACAAAGGAATTTTAAACCAGATCATTACACATTTTGGAGGGCAGAGCATCCAGTGGTATTCCAATCCAAAATACTGGCCATTGATCTTAGTTGTCATGAATCTCTGGAAAACAGTCGGATACAGCATGGTCGTTTATCTGGCAAGTATTACAGGAATTGATGGAAGTCTGTACGAGGCGGCTGTGATTGATGGAGCGACAAAATTCCAGCAGGCAAGATATATTACGATCCCGTCTATTAAGCCGATCGTGATCATGATGTTTATTTTAAATGTTGGAAAAATCTTCTACTCCGATTTTGGTTTGTTCTATCAGGTGACACAGGGCATCCCGAACTCGCTTTATAAAGTTGCTTCCACATTTGATACTTATATTTACAATGCACTGCAGACAAATGTTGCGATTGGAAAGACAGCAGCAGCCGGATTCTTCCAGTCGATCGCATGCTGCATTACGATTTTACTTGCAAACTATATTGTCTCAAAGATTGACAGTGACAGCGCGATCATTTAAGAGGTGTTGATATGACAAAACAAAAAGAAGAAGTTAGCAAATTAAACCGGATCAAACCGGCAACCAATATTATTTTTAACCTGATATTCCTGATCCTTGGACTTGCATGTATCACTCCGGTGATTCTGGTATTCATTATTTCCATTACAAAAGAGAGTGAACTTGTGACACATGGATATTCCTTTTTTCCGAAAGCATTTTCACTGAGCGCATATTCCTATCTGTGGAATGAGCGTGCAAGTATTGGAAATGCCCTTCTGATATCGGTTCTTGTCACGGTATTAGGAACACTGATCGGACTTGCACTGACTACGATGATGGGATATGTCTTATCGAGAAATGAGTATAAACTGAAAGGATTTTTTACCTGGGTCGTATTTATACCGATGATCTTTAACGGTGGTATGGTTGCAAACTATGTGGTAGTTGCCAATATTTTAAACCTCAGGAATACGATCTGGTGCCTGATATTACCGCTGGCTGTGTCCTCGTTTAATATCATTATAGCCAAGACGTTTTTTAAATCGACGATCCCGGATTCCATCGTGGAATCAGCAAAGATTGACGGGGCTTCCGAGTTTACGATCTTTTTGAAGATTATTGTGCCAATTTCAAAACCGGTATTTGCAACCATTGGACTGTTCTTAAGTTTTGGATATTGGAATGACTGGTTCCAGTCCTCCTTATACGTCAGCGAGAAGAAACTGACGTCATTACAGGCATTACTGAACAATATGATCCAGAATATCCAGTACATTGCAAATAACCCGAGTGCGGGACTGTCATTGCAGCAGTATAAAAATTCAATGCCGACAGAGTCCATCCGTATGGCGATCGCGGTGCTTGTAGTTATTCCGATCGCATGTGTATATCCGTTTTTCCAGAGATATTTTATTTCCGGTCTTACGGTAGGAGCTGTCAAAGGATGATCAGGTGAAACGGATGCGATAGCATCTGAAGATAAAGAAACAGAACAAATAATTTTATTTCAAACATGGAGGGTAAAGTATGAAGAAAAGAGTTTTAAGAATGATGGCAACAGGTCTTGTTGGATGCATGTTGGTGGGAACAGCAGCAGGATGTGGAAATTCAGGTACATCCAATACGTCGAGTTCATCTGGTGCATCCGATTCCAGCACCGCGAAAGACGAAAAAAGTTCTGACGATATCGTGACATTAAAATGGATTCAGATCGGCGGAGGCCAGCCGGATAACTATGATGCATGGCAGGAACACATTAATGAGTATCTTGCAGACAAGATCGGTGTAAATATCGATGTGGAGATTATCTCCTGGGGCGACTGGGAAAAGAGAAGAAGTACCATTATCAATACGGGAGAGGACTACGATATCATTTTCTCAAATGATGTGGTATATGAGAGTGATGTGAGACTGGGTGCTTATTATGATATCACAGATCTGATTGAAAAAGACTGTCCGGATGTCAAGAGCCTGATCCCGGAGGACTACTGGGAGGCAGTGAGTGTAGATGGAAAGATTTATGGTATCCCGACTTATAAAGACAGTTCGACAACACAGTATTTTGTATGGGATCAGGATCTGTGTGACCAGTTAGGACTTGATGTGAGCAATCTGACAGAACTCGACCAGTTGACTGATGCATTTGATACGATTTATAAAGAAACCAATCAGCCGGTAACTTACCGTGCATCTGATGCGCCATGCCAGTTTGTTACTACCGTTTATGATAATCTTGCACTTGGACTTCCGGCACTCGGCGTTGCATATGATGATTCATCCAAAAAGGTTGTAGCTACCTATGAGCAGGAAGATGTAATGAATGACCTGAAGTTATATCATGAATGGTTCCAGAAAGGCTACATTAATCAGGATGCTGCAACGTTAGGTGAACTTCCAACTTATCAGGCATTTAACATTGCACAGGGATGGAGCCAGGCAGCACAGACTACATGGGGACCGAACATGGGTGTCAATGCGACAGCCGTTCAGTGGAGAAAGACAGTAGTATCCAGAGGATCTGTACAGGGATCAATTAACTGTATCTCTGCAAACAGCAAACATCCAGAGGAAGCATTAAAATTCTTAAACCTTGTAAATTCTGATACTTATGTAAGAGATGCATTATATTATGGACTTGAGGGCGACAACTTCAACTATACAGATGACAAGAAAGTTGAAAAAACAGATAAGCAGTGGCTGATGGCAGGTTATAGCCAGGGAACATTCTTCAATGTAAGTCTGTTAGCTGACCAGGAGACGAATCAGTGGGATGAAGTAAAAGAGTTGAACGAAAAAGCAGAGGCTTCACCGGTTATCGCAGTTTCTATCGACACAACAGAGTTTGAAGATGAACTTGCAAACTGTACAGAGATTTACAACAGATATAAGAGTGAGATCAACACAGGTGCAGTTGATCCGGAAACGGCTGTTCCGGAAATGATGAGTGAGATGCGTGCAGCAGGATTTGATGATATCGTTGAGAAAGTACAGGCTCAGATCGACGCAGCAAACTAATATCAGAAAAAGAGATATAGCGGGAATGACGAAATAAAAATGAGATGACAAAGGGCTGATGCATAAAAACAAAACAATTGGAATTTATGTGTCGGCTCTTTTTGTAAAGGAGAAGATATGAGTAAAATAATTGGAAGATCACTGCCGAATATCCCATGGCAGGAGAAACCGGAGGGATACACCATGCCGGTTTGGCGTTATACAGAGAATCCGATCATCGGAAGAAGTGGAAATAAAGTTTCAAACAGCGTTTTTAACAGCGCGGTCGTTCCGTTTGAAGATGGATTTGCAGGTGTATTCCGCTGTGACAGCAGGTCGATCAGCATGGATATTTTTGTTGGAAGAAGTAAAGATGGTATCCACTGGGATATCGAGGATACACCAATCCAGTTTGAGGGAGAGGATGAGGAAATCTTAAAAAGAGAATACCGCTACGATCCAAGAGTCTGCTTTATCGAGGACAGATATTACATCACATGGTGCAACGGATACCACGGTCCGACCATCGGTGTTGCCTATACATTTGATTTTAAAAAGTTTGTGCAGTTAGAAAATGCCTATGTGCCGTGTAACCGGAACGGTGTTCTGTTCCCGGAAAAAATAAATGGCATGTATGCAATGTTAAACAGACCAAGCGATAACGGACATACACCGTTTGGTGATATTTTTGTAAGTTTCAGTAAAGATATGGAGTTTTGGGGCAGACACAGACATGTGATGAGCCCGATCCAAGGAGATGAATCTGCATGGCAGTGTACCAAAGTTGGCCCGGGTCCGATTCCAATCAAGACGGATGAGGGATGGCTTCTGATCTATCATGGTGTAATTACAACCTGCAATGGTTTTGTATACCGTATGGGTGCAGCACTTTTAGATTTAGAACAGCCATGGAAAGTGCTGGCGCGCTCAAAAGAATATATTTTAGCACCGCATGAATATTATGAGTGTGTCGGGGATGTCCCGAATGTTGTTTTCCCTTGTGCAGCACTTGCAGATGCTGATACGGGAAGAATCACGATTTATTATGGATGCGCGGATACGGTGACAGGAATGGCGTTTACAACAGTTGATGAAATTTTGGATTATATCAGAAAGTAGACAGGAGCGAGAGGTGCCGGAATGGATTTCTTAGACAAAAGAGTCGGTGTAATTTGCAACGAACTTAAGAAATTAAAAGTAAAACAGGTATTTCCACTGACACAGTGGGAGTACAAGGAAGGAAACTTTATTCACCCGGAGGATGCATTAAAAGACGAGGCAGCCTGGGAAAACTTTGACTGCAAGACCATGCACTGGTATGGCAAGGACCGCCATTACTGGTTCCGCACGACCTATACCGTTCCGGAGGAGCTGGATGGCAAAAGCATATGGATCCGCGTTTCCTCACAGATCGATGAGTGGGATGACGGAAGAAATCCGCAGTTTATCGTGTTTGTGAACGGGGAGGTCTATCAGGGTATCGATATGAACCACAGGGAGTGCCTGATCACAAGAAGCGGAAAGGCAGGAGAGACACTGACCATCGACCTGCAGGCATATACCGGGATCATGCATGAGGAATTTGCGCTCCGCACACAGATCGAGGAGATCGATGCAGAGATCGAAAAACTCTATTATGACCTGTGGGTTCCGCTTGCAGCGTTTTCCCGTATGGAGGCAGATGATAAAAACCGCAAGGATATTGAGTATGTGCTCAATGAGACGATCAATCTGCTGGATTTAAGAACCCCGTATTCCGAAGACTTTTACCGGAGTATGCGGGAAGCATCTGCTTATATCCGGAAAGCATTGTATGAAGATATGGCAGGGTATGAGGATGTGATCGCAACCTGTATCGGACATACGCATATCGATGTTGCGTGGTGGTGGACTGTGGCACAGACCAGGGAAAAAGTCGGACGCAGCTTTGCAACTGTGTTAAAGCTGATGGACGAGTACCCGAATTATAAGTTCATGTCCAGCCAGCCGCAGTTATATGCATTTTTAAAGGAGCGCTATCCGGAATTGTACGAGAAAGCAAAACAGCGCATCAAAGAGAAACGCTGGGAGCCGGAAGGCGGTATGTGGGTCGAGGCAGATTGCAACCTGACATCGGGAGAATCCCTCGTCCGTCAGTTTATGCATGGCAAACGCTTTTTTAAAGAGGAATTTGGCGTGGACAACCGTATCCTCTGGCTGCCGGATGTGTTCGGCTATTCCGGGGCACTGCCGCAGATCATGAAAAAATGCGGAATCGATTATTTTATGACAACCAAACTGGCATGGAACCAGTTCAATAAAGTGCCTTACGATACGATGATGTGGCGCGGAATCGACGGGACAGAGGTGCTGACACACCTGATCACGACCCTTGGCGTGAGCCAGCCGATCAAAGATTACTTTACGACCTATAATGGCATGCTGCACCCGGATGCGATCATGGGAGGATGGATGCGTTACCAGAATAAGGATATCAATAACGATATCTTAGTCTCCTACGGTTACGGCGATGGCGGCGGCGGCCCGACCAGAGAGATGCTCGAGACCTCGATCCGTATGGAAAAGGGAATCAAAGGGATTCCGAAAGTACGCCAGGAATTTTCACGCACCTATTTTGAAGAACTTGAGGAGCGCGTGAAAGGCGACAGACGTCTGCCGGTATGGGAAGGTGAATTTTACTTTGAGTACCATCGCGGAACTTATACTTCCATGGCGAGAAATAAACGCAGCAACCGTAAGGCGGAACTTGGTCTGATGGATCTGGAACTGTTGTCCGTTTTAGCACAGGCACAGGTTGCATATCCGGCAGAAGAACTCGACCGCATGTGGAAAAAAGTCCTGATCAACCAGTTCCATGATATTCTGCCTGGATCTGCGATCCATGAAGTATATGAGGTGACAAAGGAAGAATATGCTGCACTTCAGAAAGAGATCAAAGCACTGGAAGAGGAACGTCTCCATGCGCTCGTTGGAGATGGCGAAGGCATCACTATTTTCAATACGACCGGACACGACCGCAGTGATATCGTAGAACTTGGGGAGATCCATGCGGAAGCGTTAAAGGATGCAGAGGGCGTGATCTATCCGGTACAGAAGACCGCAGAAGGTGCAGTGGTCTATGTAGAACATCTGCCGTCAAAAGGATATAAGACATTTGCCGCTGTATCCGGGGAAACAGAGCAGAAAACGCCATTTGTCCTTGTGGATGACCATACGCTTGAGACACCGTTTTATACGATCCATCTGGATGCGGAGGGACGTTTTGACCGCATCTACGACAAGGAAAACGACAGGGAAGTACTGCAGGATGGCAAAAAAGGCAATCAGTTCCGTATGTACGAGGATAAGCCGATGTGCTTTGATAACTGGGATGTGGATATTTTCTACACCGAAAAGTACTGGGATATCAATGATGTGACCTCGATGGAATGGACAGAGTGTGGTCCGGTGCGCGCGACATTAGAGATCGAGCGAAAGGAAAGCAATTCTGTGATCCGCCAGAAGATCCATTTCTATGCAGACAGCAGAAGGATCGAATTTGAGACTTATGTGGACTGGAAAGAGCATCAGACATTGTTAAAGGTACATTTCCCGGTCAACGTACATACCGACGAGGCGACATTTGATGTACAGTTTGGTAACCTGACACGCAAGGTGCATACCAATACGAGCTGGGATAAAGCACGTTTTGAGAGCTGCGGACAGAAATGGATCGATCTCTCGGAAGGTCATTACGGAGTCAGTATGTTAAATGACTGCAAATACGGACATTCTGTGAAGGATTCTAATATGGCACTGACACTGATCAAATCCGGCATCGAACCGAACCCGGTGGCAGACCAGGAAGAGCACTATTTTACCTATGCGATCTACCCGCATGCTGAAAAATGGCAGGCAGCAAAGACCGTAGAGCAGGCATATGACCTGAATCAGCCAGCCATTGCAGTGGCAGGAGGAAAGCCGGGCAGCCTGTTGTCAAAAGCATCTGTGGACAAGTCCAACGTTGTATTAGAGACGATCAAGTGTGCAGAGTCCGGTCATGGCATCATTATCCGTATGTATGAGAGCGAAAATGCACTCACAAAGACAAATCTTGTAGTTGAGGGGAACTACAACAAAGCGTTTGTCTGCAATCTGCTCGAGGAGGAAGAAGCAGAATTAGAGTTGAAAGACGGAGTGGTTTGTGTACAACTGAAACCGTATGAAGTTGTTACTGTAAAACTCGTTTAAAATCATATAGAGGCATTCAGATTCCGAAGAGAGTTCGGTGGGATGCCTCTCTTTTTATAGGGAGATTTACGTTATGACCAATAAATTAAGCCATATTTTTGAGTGTTCCGATCATATTACGGAAAAACAGTATCGGACCAGCAGGGCACTTTTTATCCTCGATGGATGCGCTTCCACACAGATTTTTACGGTTACTTCCGGCGCATTTTTATCGGGACTTGCCTATCTTGTGGGTGCGGGGACGGCACTGACCGGGATCATAGCTGCACTGCCGACGCTGATGAATACCATCCAGATTTTTTCCTCTGTCGTCTATGAGAACCGCGCAGGCAGCAAACGGATCACGGTAGAGTTTGCACTCATCCAGCGCTTATGCCTGCTCATGATGCTGTTTGTTCCGACATTGATGTTAGGAGCGAGAATCTCGGTGGCAGTGATCGCGGTGCTGTATTCCTGTGCACATTTCTGTGGGGCATTTATCAACACCGGGGCAAATAACTGGCTGATCAGCCTGGTGAAAAAAGAACGGTTGGGAAGATATCTCGGACTGAAGGATTCAATGACTTTAGTTGCGTCCACAGGCGGTTCCCTGATCTTAAGTAAAATTTTAGATGCCTACCGTTTCGCGGATCAGGAGATTCTGGGATTCCGGATCATCGGCATTTTATGTATCGGTATCTGCGTGGTCGACATTACCTGTCTCACGCTGATCCAGGAACCGGAAAATGTGAAACATGTGGAGCCACTGAACATAAGGAAAGCAATACAGATGCCGCTCATAGACCAGAATTACCGCAATATATTGATTTTCTTCCTGCTGTGGAGTGTGGCGTCTAATTTTGCCAGTCCGTTTTTTTCTATTTATATGTTAGAGAATCTGGGGCTGTCCTATTTTTATATCACCGTCATGAATATGGTTGCATCGGTGGCGCGGATCGCGGCTGCAAATCTGTGGGGGAAGGCAGCAGACAGTTATTCGTGGAGGCTTGTCACGCTGGGGTCTATTTTTGTGTTGGGAGTTGCATATATCGGCTGGGGACTGCTGACGAAAGAAAACTGTATCTACTGGCTTCCGGTCGTACAGGCTGTGAGCGGGGTTGCCTGGGGCGGCATCAATATTGCGACTTTTCGGATGCAGTTTGCCTTTGCACCGTTAGAACACCGTGTCAGCTATGTCAGCTTCTGCTCAACAATGGTTGGGTTTGTAGGATTTTTTTCATCCATGCTCGGCTCGACATTTGTGGCATTAGCAAAGGATATCAGGATTTTAAACATTCCGGTAGATAACATACAGATGGTGTTTATTTTGTCTGCATTCGGAATTATTGCAAGTGCATTATACAGCCGAAAAATAAAGGAGAAATGACAGGACAGATATGGATAGAGATAGCAGAAAACGGGCAGAGGCGCTGCTTGCGCAGATGACCGCAACAGAAAAAGTGGGACAGTTAAACCAGCATTTATATGGTTTTCGGATCTACCATGTAGAAGATGGAAAAATTATTTTTACGCAGGAATTAAAGGATGAAGTAAAAAAGTGGGGCGGGATCGGCACGATCTATGGTCTTTACCGTGCAGATCCATGGTCGGAAAAAAATTATGAGACAGGGCTTGCCGGGGGACTTTCCATGCAGGCATATAATCAGTTACAGAAATATGTGATCGAACACAGCCGCCTTGGAATTCCATTTTTACTGAGCAGTGAATGTCCACATGGACATCAGGCGTTAGACGGATATCTGCTCCCGGTCAATCTGGCAGTAGGTGCATCGTTTGACCCGGCATTGTATGAGCGGGCAGGGCAGGTGTGCGGCAGGCAGTTAAAGCAGATGGGCGTGGATTTTGCACTGGTTTCGGCACTGGATATTTTAAGAGACCCAAGATGGGGGCGCAGTGAGGAGTGTTATGGGGAGGATCCATATTTATCGGCAGAGCTCGCGCGGGCGATCGTAACAGGAATCCAGAAAGAGGGCGTTGCAGTGGTTGCAAAACACTTTTGTGCACAGGGGGAGACGACCGGAGGGGTCAATGCCAGCGCAGCGCGGATCGGAGAGAGGGAACTGTGGGAGATCCATTTACAGGCGGCGAAGGCATGTTGTGAGGCGGGCGTAAAAGGCATTATGGCTGCATACAACGAGATCGATGGAAAATTCTGCCATGCCAACAGACATCTGCTGCAGGATATTCTGCGGGAACAATTGAGGTTTGACGGGGTCGTGATGGCGGATGGCATCGCCATCGACCAGTTAGACATTATGACGGGGGATAATATCAGGTCGGCAGCACTTGCACTGAAAGCAGGTGTGGATATCAGTCTGTGGGATGAAGGTTATACAAAGTTAGAGGAGGCGTTAAAACAGGGATTTATCACGGAAAAGGAACTCGATCAGGCGGTCCTTCGAGTGCTCACTTTGAAATTTGAGCAGGGACTGATGGATAAACCTTATATTGATGAAAACGGGAACCGTACCGCCTCTTACAGTGAAAATGGTGCTGTTTCATTTCCGACAGAGGCATATCAGGAGTCGGAAAAACTGGCGCGCGAGTCGGTAGTGTTGTTGAAGAATGAAAATGTACTGCCGATTGGGAGAGCAGAAAAAATAGCCCTGATCGGTCCAAATGCGGATGATATTTACCGGCAGATCGGTGATTATTCACCTCCAATGGACAGGGCAGGATATGAGACGTTAAAGAGCGGCATGGAAAAAGAATTTGGTGCAGACCGGGTTCGCTGTTATAATGGACATGAGGTCGGGACGGCTGTTTCTCTTGCGGAAAATGCGGATATTATCGTGCTGGCATTAGGCGGATCATCGAGTCGTTTTAAAGGGGCGCTGTTCGATGAAAACGGTGCGGCAAAAGTACAGGGAGTACTTGAGATGGACTGTGGGGAGGGCATGGATACCGCCAGATTACAGCTCCCCGGGAACCAGAACGAACTGTTTACGGCTGTCTGTGCGCTGAAAAAACCGGTGATCTCCGTAGTCATTGCCGGGCGGCCTTATGCAATCCCTGAAATTGCGCAGGATTCAGATGCACTGTTATATGCTTTTTATCCGGGACCGATGGGAGGAAAAGCAATCGCGGAGCTGTTGTCTGGAAAATATGCACCGTCCGGCAGACTGCCGGTGTCCCTTCCGCGAAACTGCGGACAGCTTCCGGTGTACTATAACCATACGGTGTCCTATCCGGCAATGCACTATTGTGATATGGAACAGGGAGTTTTGTATACATTTGGGGAAGGAATGGGATATTCCCACATGGAGTATGTGGATATCTGTCTTAAAAAGCAGCAGGATGTGTGGATTATTTCAGGAATTGTAAAGAATAAAGGAAATATAGATGATACGGCAGTGCTGCAATGCTACCGGAAAGTGTTGTCCGGTGAACTTGTGCCAAGAGAGCGGGAACTGGTTGCATTTTCCAGAATAAAAGTGGAAAAAGGAAGTCAGAAGGCATTTGAAATCGTTATGGATGCGGATAAATTCCGGTATTTTAATGAGAGTGGTGCAAAGATTTATAAGAGTAAAATACTTTTAATGGATAGTGGAAAAATAATTTTTGAAGAATAGGAAGAAATTCTGAAAGCAGGAGGAGAAAATTATGTATTTATTACCAAAGCCAAAAACAATCAAAGAACAGGAGGGACAGATGCTGCTTTGCCACAGCACACAGATTGTGATGTCAAAAGAGGTGGCAGAGACAGAGATGCATGCAGCAAAAAGACTGCAGGAGGCGATCCGGCAGGAAACCGGGCTTATTCTGCTGATTTCCGTGGGGGAAGCAAGGGAGGGGGATCTCTCTCTTGGGATCGTAAAAACATTATCAGAGCAGACATATGAGATCACAATCGACGAAAAAGGCGGACAGATCTCAGGAGGAGACGGGGCAGCTGTGCTTTATGGCGTGGAGACTTTCTGCCAGATCATACAGCAGTGTGGCGGAATACTGCCCTGTGTCCGGATCCAGGATGAACCGGATATGCTAAACCGTGGTTATTATTTTGACCAGACAAGGGGACGTGTATTAAAACTCGAAGAACTCAAAAAAATTGCAGACAGGATGAGCCGCTATAAATTAAACCAGCTTCAGCTTTATGTGGAACATACTTATCTGTTCCGTGACTTTTCGGAAATGTGGAGAGATCAGACTCCGCTTACGGCAGAGGAGATCTTAGAACTTGACAGTTATTGCCGGGAACGTCATATTGAACTGGTTCCGTCATTGGCAAGTTTTGGACATCTGTGCACACTGCTCTCCACAAAAACATATGGGGATCTCTGCGAGATGGAGGATTCCTGGAAGGAACCGTTTTCCTTCTGGAACCGGATGCGGTATCATACGATCAATGTCTCCGATGAGCGTTCCATTCCGCTGATCAAAAAGATGATCGCAGAATATATGCAGTTGTTTTCTTCGGATAAATTTAATATCTGTGCGGATGAGACATTCTGCCTTGGCAAATATAAATCGAAAAAACATGCAGAAGAGCGTGGTGTCCATCGGCTTTACATTGACTATGTCAAAGAACTTGCACAATTTCTGGTAGAAAATGGAAAAATCCCGATGTTCTGGGGTGATATTATCTGGAATTCGCCGGAACTGATGAAGGAACTGCCTGAGAGCATGATCTGCCTGAACTGGGGATATGCACCGGAACAGAGGGAAGATGAGACGAGGGCGATTGCACAGACGGGTGCAGTGCAGTATCTGTGTCCGGGTGTATGTGGCTGGAATCAGTGGGCAAACTTAATAGAAGATTCTTATAAAAATATTACAAGAATGTGCGGTTATGCAGCAAAATATCAGGGCATTGGTGTGTTGAACACAGACTGGGGAGACTTTGGACACATCAATGATCCGGCATTTTCTGTTCCGGGGATGATCTATGGTGCTGTATTTTCATGGAATGGGGAGGAGATACCATTTGCAGAGTTAAACCGTATGATCTCACGGATCGAGTATGGGGATACTACCGGAAATTATGTTTCCTATCTGGCAGAAATCTGCGGACAGTCGGTATTTCAGTGGAGAGAAGCTGTCATGTATTATGAGAATCGGTGCTTAAAACATGAACTCGAAGAGGGCGAAGATCTGTTCCGCGGTGTGGATCAGGCGGGTGTAGATGCTGCAGCAGATGCCCTGCGTGATGTATACAAAAAACTTTTGGAGAGCACGCAGGCGATGCCGGAAACCAAAAAACAGATGCAGCTTTTATCCGTGACATTGCAGGGGATCGGTATCTGGAATGCCGTAGGACTCCTGACAGAAAGCATGGAAAAAACGGGAAGTTTTGATATGCAGAAAGGTCTGGAACTGGCAGAAAAGTTAGAATGCTGGTTTATGGCTTATAAAGAAAACTGGAGAGCCACCAGCAAAGAAGGCGATCTGCATCATATTGCAGAGATCGTGTTCTGGTATGCAGACCGGATGCGCAGAAAATGATAAAAAAGTATAAATTCTATCAGGTGATAACTGATTAATCATCAGGATTTTTCACGGGAAATTTATGATATAGCAGTTTGTCTGCTGCAGGAATCATAAGCAAATGAGAGGATACAAGAATAAATCTCAATATTTTCCACATACTAACTCCAAAGCTGATATATAAGAAAGAGCTGCTTTATCAAAATATAGCATTGGAGGATAACAACGTGAAAGCAACAGGAATTGTTCGCCGGATAGATGACTTAGGACGCATCGTGGTACCAAAAGAGATCAGAAGAACTTTAAGGATCCGTGAGGGAGATCCGCTTGAGATATTTACGGACCGCGAGGGGGAGATTATTCTGAAAAAATATTCACCGATCGGTGAACTTGGGCAATTTGCCGGGGAATATGCTGAGAGTCTGGCACAGACTACGGGATATCTTGTCCTCGTGACAGACTGTGACCATGTGATCGCAGCATCCGGAAGCGGGAAAAAAGAATTTGAGGAAAAACCGGTCAGCAGACAGTTAGAGGAAGCAATCAGTGAAAGAAAGAACTATCAGGCATCCGCGGGGGATGCGGAATTTATGAAAGTGACGTTAGATGATGCCGGGGAATATACAGAGCAGGCATTCAGCACGATCATCTGTGAGGGAGATGCAATCGGTGCAGTGGTCATCTGCAATAAGGATGAAAAAAAGAAAATGAGTGACACCGAAGGAAAACTGGCCGCTGCGGCTGCATCATTTTTGGGGCGGCAGATGGAACAGTAAAAATTATATCGGAGATAAAAGAGGCGGCTGGGTTTTAAATAAGAAAATTCAGCCGCTTCTTTTCACTATTGGAAAAACAAAAAAAATCGTTTACAATAGACACTGTAAATGGCACAGAAATGGAGCAGCTTATGAAATTCATACATGTTTCGGATGTACATCTTGGAATAAAACCGGATGAGGGAAAACCCTGGAGTGAAAAAAGAGCGCAGGATATCTGGGACTCTTTTGCAGAAGTGATCGAGGCGTCAGTGGAGTTAAAGCCGGATTTTTTGCTGATATCGGGGGATTTGTTTCATGCGCAGCCGTTAAAGAAAGAATTGCGGGAAGTCAATTATCTTTTTGGAAGAATACCCCAGACGAAAATTATCCTGATGGCGGGCAATCACGATTATCTCCGTACAAAATCGTATTATCTGACGATGGAGTGGGAGGAGAATGTTTATTTTTTCCGTCAGGAGGAGCCGGGACATTTTGATTTTGAGGAGGAAAATGTCAGTATTTACGGATTGAGTTACTGGCACAGGGAGATTGGTGAGCCGGTTTACGATTCGATCATTCCAGAAGATCAATCCAGGATTAATATTCTTTTGGTTCATGGCGGTGATCCGCAGCATATTCCATATCATCCGAAGCATATTCTGGAAAATGGATTTGATTATATTGCTGCCGGACATATTCATAAGGGTGAGCAGCAGATCTCGGGGCGTGCGGTAATGGCTGGAAGTTTAGAACCGACCGATAAAAATGATGTCGGACCACACGGCTACTGGCTGGGCACAATCGATAAGGACCACACGGATATTCATTTTCATCCGGTCAAAAAATGTGAATATTGTCATGAAGTTTATCCGGTCACGGGGAAAACAACAGATTTTGAACTCTGTGAGTGGGTAAAAACTTTGCTGGCGGAAAGACCAAAATATCAGTATTTCCGGTTGTTCCTGCGGGGAAAAGTCTCACCGGATACCGGATTTGATATAGAAAAACTCGAAGCGTTTGACAGGGTTGTTGATGTAACAGAACAGCTTTTGCCAGACTACGATTATGAGAAATTAAAAGAGGACTATAAAGATACCCTTTTGGGAAATTACATAGAGAACATGGAAAGACGACCGCAGGATATGGTCACAAAAAAAGCATTGGAATATGGAGTCAATGCGTTATTGGGATATAAAGTATGCAGATAAAAGAAGCAGTCATTGGGCAGTTTGGAAAATTGCAGAACAGGCAGATTTCATTTAAACCCGGAATCAATGTAATCTATGGGGAAAATGAGACAGGAAAAACGACACTGCATGATTTTTTGATTGGGATGTTTTTCGGAATGGAGAGGGGACGTGGAAGAAGCACGCAAAACAGCATGTATCAGAAACATGAGCCATGGCATGCATCTTCCTTTTACAGTGGAGCCCTGCGTTTTTTTGTAGGTGAAAAACCTTTTTATTTGGAGCGTAATTTTTATTATAAGGACAAAAAAGATATCTTAAAAAACGAGGCGGATGGGGAAGAATTGTCGGTTGCCTACGGCGATTTGTCCATGCTGCTTGGGGGAATAGATAAGGAAACGTTTGGAAACACTTATGATATACCGCAGACCGGCGCGGTGACCGGAAAGGAACTGGCAGATATCCTGTCGGAATATCTTTCGAACGCTGCGGAGGGCGGTGGTGCCAATATCCAGGTTCAGAAGGCGAAAACAGCACTTGCGGCAAGAAAGCGGGAACTGGCGCAGGAAATAAAGAAAATCCATGAACAGAAAAATGAGGATATCCGCCAGCTTATTGTGGAAAAAGATCTCTTAGAACGTGACAGCCGTGGATTACATGCTAATATTGCGGATGCGGAAAGGGAGATTGATCAGCTAAAGCGTGTGCGTGTGGAAGAGATTGGTGAGAAACGCAGGAGATTATCCGAACAGAAAAGCCGGCAGACAGACCACGTGGACTGTCAGGGTGCTGCGCCGGAGAAAAATGGAAATAACCCGTCAGAAAAAAAGGAAGGGGACCGTGAACAACCGGACCGCATGGCAGGGATCGGAATTTGTGCATCAGCATTGTTGATCAATATAGTGATACATCGTGTTACTGCATATCCGTCATTCTGGTATTATCTTTTACAGGGCATTTTTCTGGCAGGAATGATTCTTTGCGGACTTTATGTAGGAGTCCGCTATGCGTTGGAGCAGGCAAAAAAGGAGGCTTATGTATCAGCGCAAAAGAATGACTCAGAGGGTGTGACGCAGGAAACCTATGCGGATGCGGGCTTGAGGCAGGCAGAGCGTATGCTTTTGAGTTTAAAAGAATCTTTGTCTGAAAAAGAGACCAGACGTTACAACATTATGCAGGATCTTGAAGCGGCAAAACAGCCTGGGGAACAGGAAAGGGAGCTGTTAGAAGATATCAGTGCCTTAGAACTTGCAGAAAGAGAGATTGACCGGCTTGCAAAGGAGTATTATGAGGACAGTTTAGATGGACTTGGAAGTGCCGTCTCGAAATGGATGTCAGAGCTTACGGCGGGAAAATATGATCATGCAATCGTGAAAGAAGATGGAAAACTTTTTATTGCGGCGGATGGAAAAGAGGTTCTGCCGGAGGCATTGAGCCACGGAACGCTAGAGCAGATTTATCTTGCATTCCGTCTTGCTGTTGGAGAGATCGTGACAAAAGAGGAGCCTATGCCGGTTATTTTTGATGAAGCATTTGGCATGTATGATGAAAAACGTCTGATGCATACACTGCGTGCACTTGATTGTCAGATCAGGAAAGAACAGGGAAGACAGATACTGATCTTTACCTGTCAGAAGCGGGAGATGGAATTACTTGAACAGGCGGGGATTACATATCATAAAATTGTTTTAGAATAGAGGTGATGCGGTCATGGCAGCCAAAAAGAAGAAAAAAAAGAAATATCGTTTGTTCTGGTTTTTTGCGAAAATGCAGCTGGTATTGCTGGTTGCGATTATTGCAGGGGCATGCTGGTATTATTTTGGCGGATACGCAGAAGAAGTAAAAGACTTAAAGACGCAGGCACTGGAACTGGTGCGTTATTCCAATAAGGACACATTTAAATCCAATCAGACCAGTATTGTCTATGCTTCGGATGAAAGTGTGATCTCTACATTGAAAGGTGGAAAAGATTCTTATTATCTTTCAATCACTGATATGCCAAGTAACGTGGTATGTGCTATCGTCAGCATAGAGGATAAAAAGTTTTTCAGGCATAACGGAATTGACTACCGGGCATTGCTGCGGGCGGTAAAAGCGATGATTGAAAACGGGGAGGCAACACAGGGCGGCAGTACGATCACGATGCAGCTTGCACGAAATATTTTTTTGAGTCAGGAAAAAACATGGCAGAGAAAAGTTGAGGAAATGTACATCGCGAGAGAACTTGAAAAGAAATATACCAAAGATGAGATCCTTGAATTTTATCTCAATAATATTTATTTTGGTAACGGATATTACGGAATCCAGTCGGCAAGCCGCGGGTATTTTAACCGGGATGTGCAGGATCTTAGCTTGTCAGAGCAGGCATTTTTGTGTGCGATACCAAATAATCCGACGCTTTATGATCCGCTTACGAATATTTCTAATACGATCAAAAGACGTAACAGAATTTTACAGAATATGCTCGATGACGGAAAAATATCCCAGGTGAGCTATGAAAAAGCTATCGGTCAGGTGATCGCGTTAGAGCGGCCTGAGACGCTCGCAAAAAATGATTATGTGGAGACGTATACTTATTATTGCGCCGCCAGAGCCCTGATGGAAAATGAAGACTTTCATTTTAAATATCAGTTTTCTTCGGAAGATGAAAAAGAGAAATATGACGAGGCTTATGAGACACTTTACAATGAGTGTCAGAAAAAGTTGTATACTGCAGGGTACCGGATCTATACGTCATTTGACCTGAATTTACAGAAGGAACTGCAGGATACTGTCAATGAGGAACTTGCGGGTTATACGGAAGTGAATGATGAAGGCGTATACAGCCTGCAGTCTGCGGCGGTCTGCATTGACAATGATAATGGTTATGTCCGGGCAATCGTTGGCGGAAGAAGCCAGGATTTTTCCGGCTATACGTTAAACCGTGCATTTCAGAGTTACAGACAGCCGGGCAGCGCGATCAAGCCGCTTACCGTATATACGCCATCTTTTGAACGTAATTATACCCCTGACTCAGCGGTAAAGGATGAACCGATCGAGGATGGACCAAGAAATGCCAACGGATCTTATTTAGGGCAGATCACAGTACGGACTGCGGTGGAGAAGTCTGTCAATACGATTGCGTGGAAATTATATGAGGAACTGACACCGGAAGTTGGTCTTTCTTATCTTGAAAAAATGAATTTCGCAAAGCTCGATGCCAATGATTACAGACCGGCAACGGCACTTGGCGGTTTTACAAATGGTGTATCTGCACTTGAAATGGCATCCGGTTATGCTGCGATTGAGAACGATGGAAATTACCGGACACCGACTTGTATTGTTAAGATATTAGATGCAGATGGCAATGAGATTTATGCATCTGCCCAGACGGAGGAATCTGTGTATAAACAGAATGCGGCAAGGATGATGACGGATGTTTTAAAGGGGGTTATCACAAATGGAACGGCGCATGGACTTGGACTTGGCAGTATGCCTGCGGCTGGAAAAACAGGTACGTCTAACGATCAGAAAGACGGATGGTTTGTGGGTTATACGCGATATTATACGACCAGTGTGTGGGTTGGTTATGATATGCCGAAAAAGCTGGATAAATTAATGGGATCTACTTATCCGGGTACGATCTGGCAGAAATTTATGCTAAAGGCGCACGAAGGACTTTCACCGATGGAATTTTTGCCGTATGCGCAGGTATCGGATGAGGTTCATGTATTCCGGCAGGAAGATACGGAGGAGAATCCGGATCAGAATGTGGAGGAAAATCCGGGGCAACAGGAGCAGCAGGAACAACAGCAGCAACAGGAACAGCAGCAGGAACAACAGCAGCAACAGGAACAGCAGCAGGAACAGCAGCAGGAACAACAGCAGCAACAGGAACAACAGCAGCAACAGGAACAACAGCAGCAACAACAGGAACAGCAGCAACAACAGGAACAGCAGGAACAGCAGCAACAACAGGAACAGCAGGAACAGCAGCAACAGGGATAACAGTAGAACCCGCTGCGGTGACAGATTCCCCTTTACTTGACAAAATCCGGTAAAGGGGGATTTTTTTGTAAACTGATTCGGGGGAAGCTGTTACGGTAAGATTATTCTCTAACCTTTCGAGCCTTTTTTCACAGCAGGCGAGCATCACACTGGTCGATTATCTGAATGAGGTGCGGATCGACCATGCCTGTATCTATCTGGAGCAGAATTTTTTCAAAACTTACGAGATCGCCTATAAGGTGGGGTTCCGGGATGAAAAGTATTTTTCCAAGGTATTCCGCAAGGTCATGGGGATGTCACCGTCGGAGTACAAAAAGCAGAGCAGATTTGGACTGCAGAAAGCACTGATGAAGGCTTGACATACAAATTTGGAAACGTTATCATTAGCTTAATATGAGCAAAAACAATAGCGTGGCAGGCATTTGCTGCGAAGAACACTGGAGGATCGAAAATGAAAAAGTATGCATTTGGAATTGATGTCGGGGGAACTACCTGTAAGATCGGTTTTTTTGAAACAAACGGAAAGCTGATTGATAAATGGGAGATCAAGACCAACACAGAAAATAACGGAGCAGCAATCCTGTCTGATATTGCACAGGCAGTTGATAATAAACTGGCACAGGAAGGCATCAGTAAAGATGATGTGCAGGGTGTTGGAATCGGTGTTCCTGGTCCTGTTAAGAGCAACGGCGTTGTAAACCGCTGTGTAAACTTAGGCTGGGGAATCGTGAACGTAGAGGAAGAATTAGGAAATCTGACAGGTCTTAAGGTCAAAGCCGGAAATGATGCCAACGTTGCAGCTCTCGGAGAGATGTGGCAGGGTGCAGCAAAAGGCTGTAAAGACGTTATCATGGTAACACTTGGAACCGGTGTCGGCGGCGGTATCATTGTAGATGGAAAGGTCGTTGCAGGATTTAACGGTGCAGGCGGTGAGATCGGACATATCACGGTAAACCACGAGGAGATCGAGGCATGTAACTGTGGACAGTACGGATGCTTAGAGCAGTACACTTCCGCAACCGGTATCGTTCGTGTGGCAAAGAGAAAACTTGCTAAGACCAATGATGAGACAAGCCTTAGAAACTTCCCGGAACTGACTGCAAAAGATGTGTTTGATGAGGCTAAGAGCGGAGATGCAGTGGCACTTGGTTTAGTGGATGAAGTCTGTGGAATCTTAGGATCTACCTTATCTAATATTGCATGTGTGGTTGATCCGGAAGTTGTTGTCATCGGTGGCGGCGTTTCCAAAGCAGGAAGTATCCTGATCGAGAGCATCCAGAAGCATTTTGTGGAGACATCCTTCCATGCCTGCCGCAACACAAAGTTTGTGTCTGCAGGACTTGGAAATGATGCCGGAATGTATGGATGTGTACAGATGCTGTTGGATTAATACATAAAAGAACTAAAAAAACAGTCGTACCGCTTTGAAATTAAAACGGTATGGCTGTTTTTTTGATTTTATGCTTCTACTGCATTCTGTTTTACGCGTGCCAGTGCTTTGGCAACTGGCGGGATGCTGATAATGATCAGTGTAATGACTGCTTCCGGTACCAAATAGGAGGCCTGATATCCTAAAGAATAAAGGATCGGGTTCATGCCTTCCGGTGCATAGGATGCGAAAAATACAATGCCAGAGATCGTGGAAAAGATGAAACGTCCGAAAACGCCGACTACATATCCAATCTGAAGTCCCCATTTTTTCTTATTGAAAAATCCGGCAAGACCAAGCGCACCGAATGCGAGCGGATAGTCGAGCAGCATCTGTGGGATCGTGTAGAAAATCGGTTCTGTTACAAACTGAACCAGACCATATGCAACAGCTGTCATGATGCCGACATAAGGGCCATACCAGTATGCGATTAAAACAATAAAAAGCATGGAAAGTAATGTGACAGAACCACCCATCGGCATTTCAAATAGTTTGATCATGGAACATACCACGGCAAGCGCGATGGCAACCGCAGAGTAGACGAGCTGTTTGGTGGTCAGTGCTGCTTTGCGGCTTGCATTCTTCTGACGTACAATTGCTGCGATGATGAGCAGTAATGCGATGATAACGACGACGATCACGATTCCGGTGATCGTAAGATGTACGGAGCCGTCGCCCCAGGCTCCTTCCGGTGTAGCAAAAAAGTTATTCATAAATCCTCCTTGTTTGATTCTGGTATCAAAAGGTGGTTTTCAATTTTTGACTGTCAAGTTGCACAAAGTCGGATCTATTTTGTTCCGTTGTCCGAAAATAAGAAAAACTAAGTATGCCTGATTTAGATTTCCCAGGAGTGACGTGTACGTCTTAAACGTCCCGTCCATGGGACGTTAAGACTTTTGCTGCCATCCATGGCAGCAAAACACTATGCATTAACAGGCATACTAAGATTTTCTAATTTTCTCCCAAAGTCACAAAACGAGTCCCAACTTTGTGCAATTTGACAATCGCTAAGTTGTGAGCCACCTTTTGACACCCAGAATCCTAATTCATGATAATGGAATGTTCGCGGAGCGTACATTCTATTGTATACAAACACGGGGGATTGTTTCTTACCAGAATAAAGTAAAAGAAAACGCTTCCTTACGCCGGTATTATCCGGGTCAAGTAATAAGGGTCGATGAAATCATCTCTCAGCACGTTGTCGATACCATGTGGTATAAACAGCACCCCTAGCATTTGTATGGAACGTTTCCCACTATAGCAATTAATGATGAAAAAGTCAAATTTATGTCTTGAAATTTTGATTCCGCTGCGAGACCTATATAGTTGACAAAAAAAGTGACAAAAAATATAATGTGAAAAATGTAGAAACAACTTACGGAGGATGAAAGACATGAAAAAAATTTATCAGAAACTGGCACTGACAGGCGTGATTGCAGCACTGCTTCTTTCCGCAGGCTGTGGGGGAGCAAAGGAAACTTCCGCAAATGAAACGGCAGGGGATGTGTCGGCTGTGGCTGAGCAGAAAACGGACAGTAAAGCGGATATGGAACTGTCTGAGACACTGGAAGTAGACACTGGATCATCAGAAGTTGGGACTGAGCCATTAGAAACAAATACTGAGGCGCAGACACAGGGTTATACGTTCACCGATGATCTTGGACGTGAGGTGACAGTGAAATCTGCAGATCGTGTGGCAGCGCTGATCGGTAGTTTCACGGATGTATGGATGTTAGCAGGCGGAAATGTTGTTGCAGCAGCAAATGATTCATGGGAGAGCCTTGGTTTAGACCTTGATGAGAGTGTGGTAAATCTTGGCAGCATTTTGGAGCCGGATGTCGAGCAGCTCATTGCAGCGGAGCCGGATTTTGTGATCGCAAGTGCAAATACGGATGCGGATGTTGCATTGGAGGAAACACTGACAAAGGCAGGAATTACCGTTGCCTATTTTGACGTCGCGAATTTTGATGATTATTTAAACATGCTTTCCATCTGCACACAGATCACCGGCAGAGATGATCTGTATCAGAAAAATGGTCTTGATGTTCAGAAAGAAGTAGAAGAAATGAAGCAGAGAGCCGATGGCAGCAAGCCAACAGTTTTATTCCTTCGTGCGGCATCAAGCAATGTAAAGGCAAAGGGCAGTGACGGAAATGTCTGCGGAGAAATGTTAGCAGACCTTGGCTGTGTGAATATTGCAGACAGTGACGAGAGCCTGTTGGATGATCTTAGCATGGAGGCAATCATTGCGGCTGATCCGCAGTATATTTTTGTGACGATTCAGGGAAATGACAGCGATGCCGCTATGAAAAATGTAGAAGAACTTCTGACCTCTAATCCGGCATGGGCATCTTTGACTGCCGTGAAAAACGATCATTATTATATCCTTGATAAGCGCTTATTTAACTTAAAACCGAATGCAAAATGGGGAGAGGCTTATAAGCAGCTGGCAGATATTTTATACCCGGAGACGAAGTAAGAAAGGTTCGGTTTGAAAATGGCATATTTTCCGTTTTTTATTGATATAGAAAATAAAAAAGGTCTGATCGTGGGCGGCGGCAGGATCGCAGCACACAAGGCAGAAAAGATGAAGCCGTTCGGTGCAAAGATTATCATAATAGCACCTGATATCATGGAAAAATTAAAACAGGATTCTGCATTTATGTGCGAGGAGCGTCCCTTTGTGCCGGAGGATATCGAGGAATGTACATTTGTCATTGCGGCAACCGATGACAGAGAATTAAATCACAGGATCAGTGCATTGTGTCAGGAAAAAGGGATTTTAATCAATGTGGTGGATGACAAAGATTACTGCGGCTTTCTATTTCCATCCCTTGTGAAAGAAGGAAAACTGACCGCAGGAATCTCCACCGCAGGAGCCAGCCCGCAGATTGCGGCAGAATTAAGAAGCCACATAGCGAGAGAACTGCCGAATCAGATGGAAGAGATCCTTGATTATTTAGAATCGATCCGTGAACCTGCAAAAAAATTGATTGCAGATGACAAGATCAGAGCAAGATTTTTAAAAGAGACGGCACAGCTTTGTATGGATGAAAACCGCGTGCCGGATGCGGAAGAGACGATGCAGCGGATCAGAGATTATTGCCAGAGTGAGGAACAGACTGGATTGGGAAAAATTGTTAGTACAGGCATGGTAACGCTCGTCGGTGCGGGCTGCGGTGCATATGACCTGATCACACTGCGCGGTTTAAATGCGATACGGAGAGCCGAGGTGCTTGTCTATGACGATCTGATCGATGCACGTCTGCTAGATCACGCTTCGGAGAGTTGTGAAAAAATTTATGTCGGAAAACGGATCGGTGTACATAGCAGGGAACAGGAAGAGATCAATGCGATTCTGATCGAACATGCGAAACAAGGCAAGCGCGTGGTGCGCTTAAAAGGTGGAGATCCGTTTGTTTTTGGCAGAGGCAGCGAGGAAATGGAAGCGTTAAAGGCGAGAGGAATCCCGGTGACAGAAGTGCCGGGGATCACATCTGCCATTGCAGTTCCGGCAGCGGCGGGGATCCCGGTAACACACCGCGGGAAGAGCCGCAGTTTTCATGTGGTGACGGCACATACGAAAGGTACTGCCGACAGTCTGCCGGAAGGATTAAAAGAACTTGCAGCAGTGGAGGGCACGCTTGTATTTCTGATGGGAATGCACCAGCTTTCTAAACTGACCGGACGGCTGATGGAGTATGGAAAATCACCTGAAACACCGGCAGCAGTGGTGCAGGGAAATTTTGATGGAAAGACGGTAAGTGTGCGTGGAACACTTTTTGATATTGCTGAAAAAGTAAAAGAATCCGGGATGCAGTCTCCGGCGGTTATTGTGATCGGGGAGACGGCAGAGATGGAGTCGTAATTAAAAAAAAGAGGAAGCATACTGCAGTGAATGGATCACATTTAAAGCAGAGTGTGCTTCCTTTTTGTATATTATCTGATTAGATGGAAACAACATGAACTGTGTTTCCGTGTTCTTCGTCATTTAAAACGCCGAGCGGCGTGACGGAACCCGGTGTCAGGTGAAGAAGGCGCATCAGATCTTCTTCGGATGCAAAACTTAAAGGGCGTGTGCCGTTCTGCTGGCGAAAATTTTTTAAGTTGACGCGTTTATCTCCTTTTACGGTGATGAGATAATAGTTTTTCTTTTTATCATCTCGGACAAAGAGATTTTTGGCATCTGATTCCGGGTGTGGAATTTCTATGTCTGCCAGTTCTTCCATATTGAAAACGGCTTTGTGTTCTGTGATCGCATGCCAGATATTGTGATCTTTCAGGCAGGTGTAAATTTCCTGTTTGTTCATGTCGGGTTCCTTTTTTGTGAATGTATTTGTTCATATTAAAACATAAATACACGTCAAAGGCAATCATTGCTATTGCCGGCAACGTCTGCTAAAATGATTTCAATATGTGAAAAAGGCAGGTAGTATTTGTGAGGGCAGAAGAAGTAATACAGGCGGTTGCAGAACTTTGCAGGCATTTTTCGGCGGTGGAGGTGATCTTATTTGGCTCCAGAGCGAAAGGAACAGCACGGGAGAGAAGTGACATTGATGTTGCCGTGTCCGGTGTGAAGGATTTTGATGCACTTGCAGAACAAATAGAAGAATTGCCGACACTGTACAGTATAGATCTGGTAAATATGGATACCTGTAAGAATCAGTTATTGTTGGAGGATATCAGACAATATGGACGAAAAATTTGAAAAACGCTATAGATCTTTTGGTAATTCACTGGATGCATTTGCAGAAGCAAAACAGCGGGATCTTTCGGATTCTTTTGTATTGAGTGGAACAATATATTGACCTGTTTTATGAATTTAAAAGGAAAGTAGAACAGTTGTTACATGCAGTTGGGTAAACTCTGTCATTAACCCTGCGTTTTGTGGTGTAACTTACGGCAGGGATCTTGTAGATCACAGTGTTGGCGGGATGAGAGGGTGGTTTGGATCAAATCCTCCGAAGCCTTTCTGTTCTTTCAGATATTTGTACAGCGGGTAGCCGTGTTTACAACAAGAACGACCTTCCCCTTGTAGTCATCCATTTTCACAACATTGCATCTTGCATCCTCTGCTTTATAATCATAAAAATTCATGAAAAAAGAGTATTACTCAAAAAAGTAATACTCTCCATCTTCATCCGTGAACCTTTTCCAGCTTGTCTGAAACACATTCTCGATTACATGCGACTGCAGGCACTCATTGGGCGTGCCCACCATGGCAATATTGCGGTTCATGACAACCAGCGTATCTGAGATGCGCACCGCCTGACTCAGATCATGTAAGATCAGAATAATCGTTTTTCCCTGTTTTTTTAATTCCTTTATCATGGCGTAAAATTCGCGCTGACCGGTCAGATCCAGGTAAGTGGTCGGCTCGTCTAACACGATGTAATCACAATCCTGCGCTAACACCATGGCAAAAAACACGCGCTGTCGGATACCGCCGGAGAGCGTGTCGACGTACTGGTCGGCATACTGGCTGATGTGGGTAAATTCCATGGCACGGTTTACAATTTCAGTGTCCTCCTTTGATTTCCGGCGGGAAAATCCAAGGTAAGGAAAGCGCCCGTGTTCCACAAGCATTTTAACCGGAATAGCAGGAATGATCGTGCGGACCTGCGGGAGCAGGGAAACTTCTCTTGCACGTTCTTTCGGGGAAATTTTAAGAAAATCCTGTCCGTTTAAGAATATCTGTCCGGCAGTCACCGTGGAAGCACCGTTTAAGCACTGGACCAGGGTAGTTTTGCCGCAGCCGTTCGGGCCAAGGATCGTGGTGATCTCCCCGTCACGGAAAGTTAATGAAATGTCGTTTAAGATCGGCGTGTGCTGACAGGAAACGGAAACGTTGCGAAACTCAAGCATGGACTCTGCGCCCTCCTTTCTTTTTCAGTAACAGATACAGGAAAAACGGTCCGCCGACGAACGACATGATGATTCCGGCGGGCAGCTCAAACGGAGAGAAAATCATCCGTCCGATCAGGTCACATAACAGTACAAAACTGCCGCCCAAAAGTGCGGAGCATGGCAAAAGAAAACGTGCATCATTGCCGAAAAGCCGCCTGCAGATATGCGGGATGATCAATCCGATAAAGCCGAGCAGACCGGCGAAACTGACAACACATCCGGCAAGGATGCTTGCAAGGGACAAAAGCAAAAAGCGGGTGAGTGAAACGCGCAGTCCAAGGGAGCGCGCGATGTCATCCCCAAGCCCGAGCATATTTAACGGCTGTGCAAAAAACAGGGAAGCACAGAACGCAATGGCAATACAGAGGCATGGCAGGATCAACCTGCTTAGGGTAAGCCCGGATAGGGAACCGATCAGAAAAGACGTCAGGTTCACCGTAATATCCGTATTTAAAAGTTTGATCGTGTTGATGCCTGCACTTAAAAAACTGGAGACTGTAATACCGGCAAGAATGATCGTAGTCCTTGAACTGTCTGAGAGCGCAGCCAGAAAAAAGATCAGCAGTGTGGTGATCAGGGCGCCGCAAAATGCAAAGACCGGAAGTGCAAATGAGTTTGCCGGGAAAAAGATCATGGCGAGCATGACTGCAAAACCGGAGCCGGAATTGACACCGATCGTGCTTGGACTTGCCAGAGAGTTGTTCATCACACCCTGTAAGATCACACCCGAACATGACAGACCGATTCCTGCAAAAAGTCCGCCGAGCACGCGCGGAATGCGCACGGTAGTGATTAAAATATAAGAAGTAGAACTGCGGTCTGCCCCGGTCAGACAATTTAAGATATCTTTGAATGCAATATTCACGCTTCCAAATAAAATGCCTGCGCAGACAGACACGAGGAGTAACATACACATCAGAATGATGGTGATGCTTTTGTACTTTTTCATAGCGGGTTCCTTCCTGCAAAAGTCTTTTGTATTGGTTAAAAAATGATGGAAAATTTGCTCATTATGGTATCATAAGCAGGGGAAATGCGCAATGGGTTGGTTTTCATTTAAATGTTAAGGTCACTAATAAATTTCATAGTTACTTCAAAAAAGATTACTTTCAGGTTATAATATATGTAATTGGTTCAGAGATTCTGAGCAGTTACGAAAAACCTGAAGGTGATTAGTGTGAAAAATAACATTTTTCACACGCAAGAATGGTGTTTTTTATGGCAAAATACAGAAAAAAATTAGAGGAGGATATCCGTTGTCCGCTTGAATACGGTCTTGCGGTCTTTGGTGGTAAATGGAAATCGCGTATTATATGCGTGCTTTCCGCCAACAAAAAACTGCGTTACAGTGAGATACGAAAAGAAATGTATAACATCACAGACGCAGTTTTAGCAGCAACATTAAAAGATCTCATAGCCGATGGTATTGTCGACCGGAAATCATATGATGAGATTCCTCCAAGAGTTGAGTATTCACTTACGGAAAAAGGAAATTCGGTTGTTCCGATATTGCAGAGTATCTGTCAGTGGTCAGATATTTTCTATAAGGAAGATGTGGAAAATGAGATGACACAGTGCCAGAAATGTGACTATCACAGATAGGATTGTGATATGTAACTATGATAATAAGCAGTGACATGGAAAACATAATTATAAAGAGATATAACAGTTGTGAAGAATGGAAAATACAGGACAAGGAGACAGGATAAAATGAGAATAGCAGTGACATACGAAAACGGACAGATTTTTCAGCATTTCGGACACACAGAGCAGTTTAAAGTGTACGATCTTGAGGACAACAAAATTGTTAACACACAGGTTGTGGATACAAACGGACAGGGACATGGTGCACTTGCAGGATTTCTTAATTCAGCAGATATAGACGTTCTGATCTGTGGTGGCATCGGTGGAGGAGCACAGGCTGCACTTGCTGCTGCGGGAATAAAACTGTTCGGTGGAGTATCAGGTGATGCAGACGAAGCTGTAAAAGCATATCTTGAAGGCAATCTGACATACAATCCGGATGTTCACTGTACACACCACGATCATGAGGATGGTCATTCATGCGGAGAGCATCATTGTGGCGAGGACAAGCATGGCTGTGCGGGAAATCACTAACAAACATTTTTGTAGGAGAAAATTCTGTGTTCACACTTGATACGGCGCAGATAAAAGGTGTCGATTCGACAGTACGGGAAACGAACGTAGAACTTGGGAAAAATGCAAAACTGTATGTCACAGAACGCCTGATGACGGACGGAGAGCAAAAAGCCGAGTCCAATATGAAGGTGCAGCTTAACGGAGAGGGCAGTTCTGCACAGATCGTTTCAAGATCTGTTGGAAAAGGAAACTCTGTTCAGATATTCCATCCGAATGCCATCAGAAACAGCAAATGTCAGGCTCATATTCAGTGTGATTCGATCATTATGGATCAGGCGGAGGTCGGTTCGATCCCGGAGATCAGAGCGAAAAACATAGATGCTGCAATCGTTCACGAGGCAGCAATCGGCAGGATCAATGATGAACAGCTTCTGAAACTTCGTACACTTGGACTTACAGAGGAAGAAGCAGAGGAAGTTATTATTCAGATTTTTTTAAATTAAAAACAAATGCAGAGATGTCTGTTATTAAATGTTTGCAACAAATTCTTCTATCAAACTATTTATCTGCTCAGGTTTGTCTGTATTAGAATTATGTCCAGCTCCTTTAATCCACACCAAAGGAATTTTCGTGTTTCGATGCCATGCTTTGTTATACCGTATGCACGAACCAGCATGATCCTGTGTACCGCATATTAACAAAGCTTGACATTTAAGTTCATATGGCAGATTCTTTTCCATTGCTTCTGCCAAAATACGAAAGCCATGTCCAGCAATTTGCGCATAACGCTTTTGGTCATCATCATAGACAAGCATCATTTCACGCATTAGATTTCTGCCATAATCAGACGTGGCAACTCCTTCCGTCCCCGATTTCAGAAGCAATTTCCACGGATAATGAGCATATACTGGTTCCATTCGCTTTAGAAGCCAGAGTTCAACCGCAGTCACATAATTCCGTTGCAGCGGTGCAGAGTCAATGGAGACAAAACCTGCTAATCGGTTTGGATAAAGCTGTGCATAAACCTGCCCAACATATCCGCCCATAGATTGCCCAACAATGACCGGTTTGGTAATTTTTTCTTGATTTAAAATGTCGTTCAGCCATTTGGCCTTATCGAACAAATCGAAATCAAACCGAAACGGCCATGAAGATGCGTGTGCCGGTGCATCCCATATTACAACATTATACTTCTCCTTGAAATGTTGAATCTGCTTATCAAACAATCTATGATCGGCAGTTAACCCTGGCAGAAAAACAAGGGTAATTTCATCCGGGTGTGAAACGCTTGCCCAATAGTGGATTGTTCCGCAAGGAGTCTGATATGTTTTTTCTTTCATTGATTTTCCCTCCACAACTTTCGATTTGTTAATTTGTCTTATTATAGCACATGTACTCCCCTTCACAATAAAAAAAGAGCAACCGAATTTTCTCGATTACTCTCTGTGCATTACTTCTCATCCACAACCTGGAAGATGTAAAACTTCAAATAATACGACTCATCCGCCGCCCAAAGAATCGGATGATCCGGTGACTGTGTGCGGAACTCTACCTGGCGCAGCCGCTTATGCACCGAATGTGCCGCCTCGTTGATCGTCTTGGTAAACAACTCATAACTCATAAAATGAGAGCACGAACACGTTGCGAGAT
>ERZ1026854.130-NODE-130-length-56552-cov-8.068959_pt1 | contig 56552 bp, 53 predicted proteins | sample MGYA00380157_ERZ1026854 | MGnify/ENA primary metagenome ERZ1026854 (study PRJEB33269, sample SAMEA4719793) | human gut metagenome | biome: human-associated habitat; feature: organic feature; material: feces | place: Cameroon | collected 2013-10 ...
CATCTACACCCGCCCGGCAGACTTCAACGGATGGAAAGTTCCGGACATTCTCCTCTGTGGCAACCCGAAGAAGATTCAAGCCTGGCAGGACGAACAAGCCTTTGAACGCACCAAACGCCTCCGCCCGCATCTGTTGGAGAAGTAGTCTACATATTCCGGAGCATATCCACTCAGTCACAGACGGCCGGAAAGTTCAATTTGACAGCCAAGAAGCGATGCAGCTTGAAATCTGTAAGCAAATATCCCCGATGAGGCAACAATATTGAGAAAAATGGACTTTAAGGGAAATTTTCGGACAAAAACCGCGATAAAATTTTGTTATTAGAAAATAAACCTTATATTTGCAATGTCTTAAACGAGATGTAACGTTTAAGGCCACTCATCTCTTCATAATCTGTTTTATGAGGAGCTTGCTGACCACTAATAATTAAAACACTACACTACTAACCGAAACAGCTCGCAGTGATGCGGGCTGTTTTTTGGGAAAAATCAGAATAGCGTCCCAGCTGAGGGCTTTCTCGCAGCCTCATTGAAATTCTCAACTACAGCGGGGCATCCCATCAAAATCCATAGCGACTCTCGATAACATTCCAATCGATGATACCCCACAGAGCCTTCAGATGGGCTGCACGACGGTTTTGGTAATCCAAATAGTAGGCGTGTTCCCAAACGTCGAAAGTAAGAAGTGGTTTCAGACCTTTTGTCAGCGGATTTCCGGCATTCGCCTCCTGAGAAATCAGGAGTTCACCTTCGTCATCGGCAGAGAGCCACACCCAGCCGCTCCCGAAAAGCCCCACGCCCTTTGCCTCAAACTCCGTTTGGAAGTTTTCTACGCTGCCCCATTGCCTCCGGATTTGTAGGAGAAGACTACCGGTCGGAGCTGACACCCCCTCACCTCCGTCCTTGAGAGCATCGTCCGCAGCGGCTTGAACGGGGCTCGTGAACTGAAGGAAATATAATTGGTGATTCAAGATTTGCCCGGCATTATTGAAAATCGCGGAGAGATTGCCACAAGGAGCCGTCGATGACAAAGCCCCACTCTCTCCTTTTCCGCCAGGCACGAGCCGAGCACCCGTTCCTGCAGCCGAAGCAAGAATTACATCCGTCAATCCCATCCCCTCAAACTCAGTCTCGGCAACAAGTTTGTTCAAATTGTCTACATAAGTCTGAAGGTGTTTGCCATAGTGGAAAGATAAAGTCTCATCGCCAATCACAGGAGAGAGCGATGAATAAGGAAGGTCAATAAGAGTAAACATATTCTTTGTAGTTTTAGTTGTGGTTGCAAAAACAAACGTATGTTACCGGAACACTGGACGGGTATCGTCCGGAATAAGTACAATGTGACTGACGGACTAGTGTTCATATTTGGAAAGCTCTCCCGAAAGGTTAGCATAGTGTTCAATCACAGTTGAAGGCCTCGACAATCTCCTGACACTCTTCAATATCCAGATACTCCGGGTCAAAGTCCCGGTCTATGCCATACCACTCCAGGCGCTCGCGGTCTTCGGTTGAGATGCGCTTACGAGCGGCGCGACGCGCGTGCAGTTCCAGAAGCTCCTCATAGCCCCCAATGCCGCCGCAATCCTCCGGCGGGCAGGCCCGTTTACCACTGACGAATTCTATCTCCCGAGCTTCGCCTTCGGCATATTCTTCGACGGAAGAAAGCCGGACATCGTGCTCCCAGCTATCACCGAAATCATACTCCCAAACCATTGTGTCGCCCTTTTCGCACAAGATTTCTCCCAGCGCGAAATCCTCCTGATTATAATTCCTAAACCTTCCAAAAAGCGGAGTCAACTCCCCTTCCCGCTGATAAGCCGGAGCAAAATAGGAGTCCCCTTTCCGGAACTGGTTCAGGTGCTCGCCCATCCAGCCCATCAGCTCGAGGATGAGGTCACCGAACAGCCTCAGACTGATATTCGAAGGGACAATCACCTTGCGCCAGATAGGCGGTTTGATGCCCATCAGCGCCACGCGAACAGTATATTTAAGGACAATGTCCGTTTCTCTGTAACGCGGGAAACTGCCCACCGTATACTCTTCGTGCGGGGCGGACTCTTTCTGTGCCTGTTGTGCATCGGCCATAAGCATACGCAAGAATTCCGCCATAAGGTCGTCTTTGGATTGTTGTTTTGCCATAGTGGGAACTAATTCAATTTGATTTTCAAGGCACCGAGCCGCGCTTTTTCAGATTCCTTATCTTCCTCTATCCTAATAATAGCTTATTCGCCTCAAGAACTCTTTTACGAGAGCTTCTATCTTACTGTGCTCAACAATAGTATCAACAAGTCTTTTGTTCTGGTTCTCAATCATATTAAGTGCTACGCCATCCATGCATTCAGATGGTCATACGCAGCCTTGATGTGCTCCTGCTTGAAGAGAGTCTTCTTACGGACAGACCAATTCTGAATTTCATTGATGGTTTCATCTATGCTTATGCCTGGATGCTCTCGCCTTACATAGGCGACAGATGCCAGGACTTCCAGTGAATATGCAGACTCATAACCATCTATCAATTTCAGTAGCTGCTTGATGTGCTCAATTTGTTCTGGAGATAAACGATTGTGAACATAATCGCTCACCTCCGCTTTGCGATCGTAGTCTAACATTAAAGCCTCAAACGGTTTTGCATCCATCTGCTCAAGTCCATGAATGTACTTTCCATTGACAGCATTCAACATATGTCCGACACTCACGCTGTAGGGTCCATAGTAATGAGCCTTGAAGGGCATTTTCGCAAACTCCTTCTCTCCCAGCATTTGATAGAAATAGCTCAATTTGTTGGCGACAAACAAACTACAGCGCTCATCATGAACTTCATAGCAGAACATTGCATACAGCAACATCGCCCTGGCCGGTGTCAAATGGGCTTTAACATTGCGGGATTGTTTGGCAAGTAGTGCCGAGACTTCTGCGGATGGTTCATACACAGTAATCTCAACGCCAGCCAAGGGAGACAACGCCTTATTAATCATTTCCTTTACCACAGCCCAGTCCAGCCCACCGTTACCACAGCCAAGCGGCGGAATTGCTATGCTGGTAATCCCATATTCCCCGATTACACGGATAAGGTCTTTCAGTCCCTCTTCAATGTACTCGTATTTGGATGGCTGACGCCAATGGACTTTGGTGGGGAAATTAATGATGAGCCTCTCGCCAAGTGCCAAATTAGAATCTTTGACAACCAACATTTTGCCTGGAGCCAGCTCTCCCCTTTTACAGGCCTCAACATACACGATGAAATTGTATGGGAACAATTCCTTAAAGTGTAAAGCAATCCCCTTCCCCATCACACCGACCGTGTTCACGGTGTTGACGAGGGCTTGCGCCTTGGAGGAAAGTAAATCACCTTTTGTATAACTAATCATATCCCCTGTAATAGTATTCGTATTTCGTATCCACTTTTATCTTGCAGCCGGGCAAGGAATCGCCCAACATGGCTGTTACTCTTCGTTCCGCCTCTGGATTATTGACGATTATTTCCCGTATCAGTTCAGCCGGCACGTGCTCCTTGACTAGGAATTCAGACATCTTTTTACGGACCCTGTCATAATCATCCTCGGTATTCTTCCAATATGTCGCTCGAATGCAAGGCCAATCCAGTTCACGCAACCCATACAGTCTATTATAGAACTTGCTTATAGCCTTGGTCGCATTACCATCTGTAAAGCAATATGGAATACCGGCATTCACAATCTTCAAGGCATCACATACAAGAAACACTATGTCTTTCTGAGGCACCTTCTCGACTCCATAACCCGTAACAATATTGAACAGCATCGGAGAATGGCCGGAGAAATAAAACGGCACATATTCACCCAACACGCCACCCGGTGGAATAACCACCACCGTCTTATTTGTCCTCTTACCAATGATGTCCGGATTGCCGATGGGAATGAAATTCGGATCCTGGACCGTACTCAACTTTGACCACAAGCCATTCTGGACAATGAAAGGCACATTGTCTATATGAGTCATCCGATAGATGAACAAATGCTGCGATGTCTGTTGAGGCATACTAAAAACCTTTTTTCAAAGATACCATTTTGTCAATGATAATCCAAATAATCGGAAAAGTATTATATAATTATAACGCAACATTCCAGCGCTTGTCGAAACGAGGTTGAAGAGGCAACACGCGTCTATCATCTTTCATAAAACCCGTGCAGCACTTCACTGATGGTGCGCTCGTAGTCGTAGATGCGGCGGCGAGCCGAAAGGATGTCAATGTTTGCCGGGTCAAAGTTTTCGTCAAACTGGGAGCGATATCAATCATAATGGGGATCTTCCGGATCCTTGATAATCCGCAGAATCTCCTCATAGCCCGAAACTCCACCGCAATCCTCCAGCGGACAGGCGCCTTCATCGGAGAGGATCTCTACGCCGATGTCGCCGAAGCGGATGTATTTGTCTTCATACCGGCGGATCGTTCAGGGAAATCTCCACGATATACTCCGCGCCCACTTGGAAGTGTCCATCAGCGGAGTCACGAGAGAGGAGATGATTTCATTAGGGTTGATGTAATACATAATGTAAAAGAGGTTTATCGAAGGCTGCCGAAATACATATTCCGGAGCATGTTCGTTCACTTTTCCCGGTTTTACTCTTACCTTTGTTGTTCAAATAACGAGTACGCCATATTCACATTCGAAATGATGTCCACAATCAATGATGAGAAGTTTCAGCTTCCCGTTATCTTTGAATTGTGCCATATGTATTTATCTTTTATTATTTTCAAGTTTTAGAGGTGCTGTAGAATACACTTTATCTGGGTTGTCTGTCATCTGAACGATGCGCTTCTTGATACGTTCGAAGTCGAAATCATAGCCGGCCATCTCTATTTCGGGGATCAGGGTCTCATCAATGTCTCCGAAATAGATGACAGCCCGGTCGGCCATTATAGGATCGTAGGCGGGATAACGGCGAAGAAGGAGCCGTTTAATCTCATTGTATGATAAGTGCATCGAGAGAAAGGCGATATCCACAAAGTCCTTAGGACGTTTACCGGAGTTGATGATGGCGTGCATTTTCATGGCTGCTATGTCTGTAATGGCAGCTATGCGAAAATCATCTTCTTCAATAGCCGACTCCAACCAGTCAAAAGGGTGATAGATGACATCTATCTTCACTCCCTGGATAAAACCAATGAGGGTATTGGCGTCTATGACATTAGGGATAAAACCATATTTATCAATAAGCAGGCTCTGAACACGTAACCCATCCAGAGGTTCTGCACTAAACAGATCAAGGTCCTCGCTTTTACGATGACCAATCTGTAGGCTAAGGCCTGTTCCTCCGACAAGACGCGTACTATGAAGCAACGGCTCTGCCTGGAGGTTCCTCAAGAGTTCAAGTGTGTCTGACGCAACTGTAGCTGTTTGTAGCATTTTGTATCCTCCTTATTGATATTCAACGCATGACACATAAAATCCAGACTACGAGGAGACAGGTCTATAACCTCCTCCTTCGCAATCTTGCGAAACCCACGGATGCCACCATATAAGTCAAAGGCACCATACCAGTCCGCCAAGCGCCCCATTGAGACAACCCGCTCAACAACAAGGCGACGTGACTTTTGCCAGTCAAAAGTATCCATCCGATACTCCCACAACAGACCGGGGTTAACCTTATGCTTCCCTCGCTCCTGGGGATATGTAGTAAAAATCTTCATATCAAATATCCTTATGCTAAGATAACTATTTTCTTCCTAAACAACAAAAAATCTTGCAGCTTGGAAAAACCGGAGCATGCTGTTACTGCGGATTTCAGTGATGCCCCACCCAGGAATTTCGGCGATAACCACCTACTTGAGTTAATATTTCAAACCTGGTCCGTCAAAGGTACTATTATTTTCTCATACTATCCCGGAGTTATGGAAAGCCACTCATAAAGTGAACAGGTATCGTCCGGGAAACGTGCCAGTCAGCAAATCCACTCAAACAGCAATCTAGCGAATTGCCTCCTTGATGCAATCGACAATATAGCGTACATCATCGTCAGTCACGTATGGGCCGGCTGGGAGACAGAAGCCGACCTTGAAAAGTTCGGTCTCCACATCGTTGGTGTAGGCTATGCAACCGGCGTAAACCGGCTGCTTGTGCATCGGCTTCCAGACTGGGCGACATTCGATTTTCTTCGCGAGCATAAACACCCGAAGAGCCAATAAGGTCTCTAAGGCTTTCGCGTCAGGAAAGTTGACCGAACATAAGAACCTTAAGCTAATTCCAGTATGTAAAGTACTTTATATAGCTGTTACCTTGATACTTACGAACTAGGTAGTTAAACTTATTCCTATCAAGATTCTATGCTAATTGAGCAAAAACGTATGATTGATTATGCATAAGTACCTGATTTGCAGACAAATATGCAATTTAAAACCATTTACTCATCAAACATCACTCAACTATCTAACTATCAATATTTTCAAAGACCCATATGTGATTTTTCAGCGGACACTGATGTTATATCAATGCAAAAGAGATCGAGGCTCTTGTTTCTGGTACGGCACTGTGTAAGGCTTTTGGCAAGTTCCTTCCCCAGTTTTACATAATCCGGCGCGTTACGGGCAGTGTCAACAAAAGCTCTCTTTCGTTTCTTATCGGCGCCGATCAAAGATTCCAATGTTTCCTTTGCCCGCACATGGGAAGCGGTATCGCCTCTCCTATTCTCGAATAAGGGAATTAGCCAGGCGTCCGTCTCCTCGATGGCAATTGCATATGCAGTCCTGTTCCGATAGGGCTCAGCTATCATGGCTTCAATCTTCTGACTCACGTTGTTGCGCAATTCCTCAGAATAAGTTGCATAGTCCACTCCTCTCAGGCGTTGCGGCTCGTTGACATCATAGCCTTCCTGTCCCCTTTCAGCCGTGTCCACATGTACTATCATAATGGCCTCGCCTTCGATTTCATCAAAGAAGGCGCCCAGCCGATTTTCATCCTTGCAACTCTCAAACACCAGACTCCAATTACTGAAATTCATCTCTTTCAAATCCGTCTCATCAAAAGCCTCCTCGGGACGAAGCACTTTGATGTCTGCCTCGTCAACGCCCAATAGTTTCTTGACAATAGCTCCGATGACATTGGCATCAGCAAATCCTTCCGCTATGATCCCAATCCTCATACCCATCAAAACTCATTCGGAATTCCACCGATCATACCACTCATCCACATCTCGGAAAGCTTCATTCGACGCTCTGAATAGGGCTTTACCCTTATCTCGTTCATCACAGTGCTGCCATTATCCGATCGTTCCACTGCAAATAGCCTGGTATCATCTTCCCCAAGCCGTAAACCATCGAGCATAGCAGGATTGTGTGTGGTAATTATAACCTGTTTTCCATATTTTTTAGCCAATATAGGCAGTTCCTTCATCAGAGCTCTGCACAAGCGAGGATTCAGGCCAGAGTCAATATTGTCGATTGCGAAGAACCAAGGCGTAGTTTTGCTGATCATCAACACCAGATAGAACAAGATGAATAAAGCCCCTTCATTAGCATTCTCGGCAGAAAAGAAGCGATTTCTCTTCTGCATAAACTTGTCATTGAAATACAAGTTCGAGCTACTTCGCCCCAACTTGTATCCACGATACTTCATCTCCCCTTCTGTATCATATACAAGATCGTCCAACCAAGATATATATCGGCTAGCAATACGAGAGACTTCCTTCATCTCATCCCTTGACATACGGTACATCAGCACATCAAGTCCCTCTCCATGCAAGCCAAGGGGATACATTTTTGAGGAGGACGACAAACCACGTAATGCATCAATGGAAGATGAATAAATCAAAAAGCGGGAAAACTGCTCCTCAAATTCTTCCAGCATTGCATCCGTACGACAGTTAGTCTGACAACGGATGGACCAAGGGGTATAAATATCTTCCTCAGAAACCTCATTTAGCAAATACCTTGCATAGAATTCTCCATCATCCATCTCAACTCTAATAAATCTAGAGGCCTGTTTACCATAGAATGAATTGACCATCAGTTCCGGCGTCGCGATTCTGATCCCCCGCTGCGCCATATCATCCAACTCAACACGTTTTCCGTTTTTGGCCGCCAACATACCGATAGCCTCCAACACGTTTGACTTTCCAGAGCCATTGGCCCCAATAAGCACATTCACGCGTCCAAGATGAAAATCCAGTTCATCTATTGACTTAAAGTTCTTTATCGCTATTCTTTCAATCATAATGAAAGTTTTTTTATTTGCAAATTTAACGAAACTCTGTACTATATCCAAACCTCTCCCCCTCAGATCGTCCCAAAAGTGCCTTTCGGAAGTCGTTGAGAGTGATGTATTATAGATAGCCAGGGATTATCGCTTAATGTTTTCAATCTTGAGGATTAGAGCCAATGAATCAATTGTTGTATAGTGATAAATCATCATTTCTCTCTAACTGATTTATGTCGTGTACATCTGGTTCTCTTTATTAAATGCATTCCGCTGTGGAAAATCACTTTTTATTTATCACCATATTCCTCCAAACGAACATGGAACCCGTTGGTAGGACACTCTCCATTTTTGAAGCTCTTTACAAGTTCCTCCCTATCAATACCATAAGCAGAAGATATGAAGTGAAGGTGTGAGCCATGTTCCCCGGATTCCCTTCCAGCTAGTCCTCTATGCGTTCTGTAGAAACAATACCACCTGCCATTTGGCAAATCCACAAACTGCGCCATCACTACTCTTTGATTCTCCACGAGATGTTTCAGTGCTGCTTGTGATAAATCAGTATTACCTACTGTTACTATATTGTTCTCATCGCTTACATCAATCATTAGCGGTGCTCTACCTTTCAGACTCCCACTTCCCTTGTGATAAGAATACTGGCTGAATGTCCCTCCAATACGTCCTGAATACAGGATCCAACAAATCATATTCTCCGAAGTAACCGTCTTGTCACGTAACAACTTTTCTTGCTCCTTTTTCCTAGTTTCAGTATACAATTTCAGCAGAAACTCTGGACACGGTTTCCGTACCCATTTCTTGAGCTCAGAAAAAGATAATTGCCGCGCTTCATCCTCTGATATGCTATACATATGCATAAAGAAAAAGAACAAATACGCACCAAACCACATAGGAGGATATTTTTTCTCGATGTCATACCCATACATCGAGCAGACTTTATATCTCCCGCCATTGGGCGCAATGTATTCTACGTAACGAGTCATATCTTTCTCCGTTGCAGGAACAAGTAATAGGTATAAAAAGCAGGTTTTTCTTCAACAATTTCAGAAAAGTTGATTTCAGCAGTTTTCAGAAAATACGGTTCAGCATGGGGGGGGGTATGAGTGCCAGAAGCCTCAACCAAAGCAACAAGCCTTTCCGCAGAGACAGAAAGACCTGACACCAACTCCCCCATCAGCACATGAACATCAAGCGCTTGAGACTCTGGACAATGACTTCAGTTCAACGATTTCTACCATAGCATAACACCCTCTATATTCAATCAATATGCAAGAATGTCTGTAGCACTCTGCGGCTCGTAGGATCCGTCCTTACACTCCATAATCACAGTTCCACTTTCTAAAGACCGAACAGTATGCCACTGACCAGCCGGGATGTTGAGGGCGACATTGGGACCATTCGGAGACAATTCTATCGTTTCCGAAACAATGTGCTCCAGCTCATCATAAAACTCCTCAACCAAACGGCCGCGAAGGCAGACTACAGTCTCTGAGGAATGCTGATGACGGTGAATCGGAAGAAGACTGCCAGGCTCGATCGCATTGAGCATCCTTTGAGAGGTATCCTCTGCTGAATTTCGCAGGTCATAGTTCATTCTCAACCGAGGCGAGGCTTTCGCCTGCTCGGTCAGATTATCCAACAATACTTGTGTTATAGTCATATCTCTGATTTTCAATCTATTTCTTCAAAAAGGCCAGATACTCCTCGTGCAAATGATAGTACTTCTTCATAAACAGGATGTACGCTACGCTCAGCACGACAATGACCACTACCAGATAAATCCAATGCGCCAGCACTGTATCCGGAATCAGATACACCATCACGAGCGAGATTACTAGCTGAATAGCCATATATATCAGCGACACCACCACGTGTGACATTCCCAACTCATTCGCCATAATCTGGTATGCATGCTTGCGATGAGCTTCTCCAAGGTTCTCGCGCAGCATGATACGATGCAAGATAGTAAACACTCCATCAACTCCGTACACCACGAGGAAAATCAACCAGGTCACATCGCCCGTCTGCATGATTTTGGCGCCAATCATAAACAGCAGGATAAACGCAATCCCCACGCTTCCGACGTCGCCGGCGAAGCACTTCGCCTTCCCACGGGGCCGGAAATTAAAACAACTGAATACCAGCACAGAAAGGATAGTCACCACAATCATGGAAGACGAGACGAACTCCCCTCGCCCGTTCAGCAACCAAAGCGGCAGCAACACCGCCAACGAATATCCCGCAGTGATGCCATTGATGCCGTCCATGAAGTTATAGATGTTAGTCGCACCCACACAGACGATGAGCGCCAGGATCACTGCCCACCAAAGACTGGGTTGAATCATCCCCATCTGCCAGAACATCATCCCCATCGCCGCGAACTGCGCCACCAGACGGACACTGTCCGGCAGCGAATGGATATCATCCACAAAACTCACTCCGGCACCCAAAGTTACAGCCGCGAGCAGCCACGGATACTGGAAGCCAAAGAAGGCGCTCCATATCCAGAGTCCGAGGGTGAAGATAATTCCCCCGCCCCGCAGCACAATCTTGGAGTGAGAAGACCGCTCGTTGGGCTTGTCGATGATGTTGAAACGGTCCGCGATGCGGAAGTAAACCAGCTCTGCGACTACCAGCAGGACTGCAATAATTATGTACGTTAGATAAATGTTCATTGCTTACGATTGTACTAGATTTATTCTCCTCTCACCACAGTCTTCATTCCAAAACGGATAGTATTCCAAGTGAATTTGATGGAATCAAGGGGAAATATACGCATGTGGGAGAAGCCGTCACCTATGCGCAGTCCGAAAGATATGAGTTTGCGGAGAAGATATGGGTACTTGCTGTAATAGCTCAAATCACGGCTATGGCCAAAGTTCCCGACTTTCATGATAAAACTCTGTAACCTTGCCGCTTTGCGACTCCACTTTCGGGATGAAGAATAAAGCGGCATAGCTTCAGCCGGCAAACCCAACCATTCAACGGCATAGGCCCCAAAGGCTTGCCATTCGTCCATCAAACCACAGGATTTGAGACGCTCACTTAACAAATCTCTGTCAATTTCAGAACGGTAAGTCCAAAGCAACCGACACCAGTCGCAAATCTGGCGAAGACCAATGCCTCCGGTATAGAAATGTCGCAGGAAGTGCGTAAAAATGATTATCATATCTTCATCCGGTGCAGGCAACAGTACAGGGAAATCATCCGCCGAGGGCTGCCACTCTCGCACAGCACGACGGCTGCACACTTTCTCCTGCACCTCATCAATCACCCGGTCCACCCGCTTTGAGAGCACAAAGGTGAACGTCCCGTGGAGTTCCACCTCGAAACCACCCAGGGACATCCCTTGATGTTTCGCCTCTGTCACTTCACTTTCGACCTTACTCGCCAATGGAATCAGAGCTGACTTTGCCTTCTCGTAGTTCTCAGCATCCAGCAGCAAATCAATATCGCCTGCAGCTCGCCAGTAGGGCCGCTCATAGCACTGCGCAATCCCCTGCCCTTTGATAAGTACAGAACTTACATTCTCCTCACGTAAGCGCGCCACCAACCAACCGATGAAATCATTCATTGACGCGTTCCGTTGCTCCAATGCTATTACCTTCTTCAGGAATGGCCGAGCCTGCATCTTCTCCACTTTCGTGTCCGAGATATGCCCCACCCCCGCCGCCACAAGGCCCGTCACCGACTGCTCCTCCGCCAGATTGAAGATAGCATCAAAATCCACTGGCGCTAAAGGGGCAAGCGCAACACTCTGCTCCCACAGCCCCGCACGGAGAAGGGCAAGAAATGCTTGGTTTGTCCTCTTATCCATTAAATACTATGAACGCTCTTTGAAACTCTCTATTGTCCGGCGAAGCCCCGAACGGGCATCCACTGGCATCCTATCGATACCCAGAGCCGACTTGATCTTGGCATTAGAAGAGATATAATTCTCCGTCAGTTTACGCAGGCGCTCAGGGTTCAGGGGCAGATGCAATATGCCACCGACCTTGGCACAAAATGACATGAAGCCCTTCGGCAGATGCCAGATATGTGCTTTTTTGCCGAGGGCGGAACAAATGATCTGTATCAGCTCATTCGTCGAAAGCGCATCGTCATCCCCAATATTATAGATGCCGCAAGCAACATCTTCCGTCAATACTCCATTCACGGCAAAACAGATGTTCTCCACCGAAGTGAAGGTCCTGCGATTCTCGAATGCCCCCAGCGGCCAGGGAATACCCTTGGAGACCACATTATAGAGCAGATTCAGATTACCTTTGTTGCCCGGGCCGTGAATCATGCACGGACGAAAGATATAAACGCTCTTACCATCAAAAGATTCTGGAAGAGATTTCATCCTGCCAAGAATATAGTTCTCTGCGGCTATCTTGCTTTCACCATAAGGGCCAACCGGGATGGGTACAACATCTTCGGTCAACACCCCACCCACCTTATCTGCTGCAGCCTTGGCTGTACTGAAGAAGACAAACTTCCTTATTGGATGTGAGCAGAAGTAGTCAAAAATCTTAATTGTCAAATCCCGGTTTACCTTGAAGTATACTTCCGCTGCGGCTTGGTTCTTGGTATCATGCGCCTTACCGGCCAAATGGACGATGGCATCCACATCCGGAATACGTCCAGCATCGAGATCACTCCAAGTATAAGTCTTCACTACCCCCTCTTTCTCAGGAGCGATGATATCCAGCCCATATATTTCATGATCAGGCGACAAATATGCCACCAGATTGCTACCCACAAAGCCGTGGACTCCTGTTATCAAAATTTTCATTACTGCAATGAATCAATCAGTTCCACATATTTTCCGGTCACTATATCCTTAGAGTATTTGGCCATCACCTCTGCTCGGCCCTTACTTCCCATCTCCAGCAGCTGCTCACGGGAAACGGAAGACAACCATTCTTTCATTTCTAAGACATTGGCCTCGGGGTTCTTTCCAGTCACCAATTTAGCACATCCAATTCCGGAAAGGAAATTTACGATGGGTGTCCCCTCTCCCGAGCAAACCAGCAGCGGACGGGCGCATGCCATCACGGTATAAACCTTAGACGGAAAGCCCTGCATCTCCATTTCCGGACTCATGAAGATGAATTGCAGATCGGAATAGTCCAAAATCTGTGGCATCAGTTCCCGGGGTTGATAAGGAAGTACATGCAGTTTGTCAAGCCCGAACTCAGCCTTCGATTGCACCAAATAGTCATGCTTCACTCCTTCGCCTATCACAAAATACTCCACATTCACTTCCCGTGTTTGCTTGGCCAGTTCCACCAAAGGTTCCCAATCCTGGGCAAAGCCAATGTTGCCGGCATACAGCATCTTGATGGAATCCGTCTCGGGAAAGAGTTCCTTGCTCAACTTTTCGTGTCCCACGCCTGGCCTGTACAGGTCCGTATCAACAAAATTTGGAATGATGTGTAGCATGCTCTTATCCTCGAACCGGGGAGCAATCGTGTCGTGGAACACTTGGTCTATTGTCGTGATTGCAGCAGAACGATTGTATATCCTTCGTTCCATCCTGCTGAGGAAGCGATATGCGAGCCCAGAGTCTTTACCGAGAATATCCGGATAGATTTCCTGGACATTATACACTACCTTGCAGCCCTTCAGGCGACCCAACCAAAGGTTCATCTGTCCGATGGTCAGCGGCGGCGAAGGCGATAGGATAACATTGATCTTCTTGATGGACAGAATCAAGAAAAACGAGATCAGATGCCAGTACACGAAGCCCAGAACTCGCAGGATGGTGCTTTTGAACTTCTTCTGAGGAACATGGTAAACCTTGATACCGTGGAAGTCGCTCACCTTGTAGAAGCCGGGAAGGCCCCAATGCATCGGTTGCTTCGCGACCTGCTCCGGCACGGCATTGAAGTGCGGAGTCGTTGAAACCACTACCACCTCGTATCCGACTTTCTGGAAGGCCAAGGCGATATCGTTATACAGGTATGCCGTGCTCACCCCGTCGGGTGAAAAAATCAAGCTATGTATCAGTATTTTTTTCTTCATGCCAATTATTTCCAATAAGTTCAATTACCTTTCTTGCCACTTTCTCCCAAAGAAGAAATACCCAGCCCTCCTTACAAAGGTTTTGGCGTATCTGGGGAGAAAGCGGAAGAGATATAGTCCCGCTCCACTCTCTACTGTTTCATCTATAGCAAACTCACGCTTTAAAGCATCGGAATCCTTAACCATCTTGGCCCTCAGGAAGTAGGCATCATTACCCTTGTTGTGCTGGTGAATGACTTCGCACCAAAGAGGAAGGTCCGGGACCCTCTCTATCCTCACCCCCGGAATCCTGTCTATATAGTAGTGGCTGCCATAGCCGTAGATGGTCTTGAGCCTTGCGGCATCGCCCCGCTCCACCACACTCGCAAAGTGGTTCCTCGGGTAATGCACTCGCATCAGGTAGTGCTGGTCGGTGAAAAGTTGCAGTCCGTCGTCATAGTAGATGAACGTATTGTCCTCTAGTTCCGAGGCCCTTGCCTGAACATCCTTCACGAAGTGAATGTCCAGGGCATCGTCGTTATCCAGATAGGTGGTCAGCAACCTGTCTCCGTTCATACGCTCTGTCACTTCCCTTCTGAATATCTCGGCAAAGTCACGCCCGTTTTCAGGAGCCACATAGACTTGAATCAACTGCGGGCAATCCCGCTGAAGTACCGCTATCCTTTCTTTGAAACGGTCGGGCGTCTTGGAGTCGAGCAGCACGATCCATTCAAACTCCTGGCACGTCTGGTTCTTGATGGACGGCAGTGTATATTTCTCGAACAACGCGAACCGATGCTCCAGCCAGTCGGAATACCTCACGGGACTCCCTCCCTTGTCTTTCCGCCAAAGGAGAAGATTGAATCGGGTTAGGATGAAGTGCTGCATGGAAGGTTTGTGGTCGGTAGATTTGTCTTTGAGTTTCATTGATAGTCACCGGTAGCGGGTTTTGAGGAGAGGGATGAGATTGGGCATGGAAACGAAAAAGGATTAACTATTTTCTTGTGCTTTTATGCTGTCTATCGAGGCCTTCATCTGCGAATTGGCTTCTGAGTACAACTTAGTGAACACCTTGCACGAATGCTCCATCTCATCTATCTCTTCTTTCGTAAACGGCTCAACATGTAGTATGTATGTCATCTCATCGTTCAAGTGGATTCGCGAAATGTAATCACCCTTGTATTCAACATTATAATCCTGTTCCTTGAAAATTTTCTCGTAATATGCACTACCTATCACCATCGAAGGGTCCTTAATCTTTGTTTCACAACTGTAACTGATACATCCGTCTATAAGAATGGTCGCTATCTTCTGAGAGAGCATAAAAAGGGCGACAGCTTCCCGGTCGTGGAGCGACAGCAACTCTATCTGCTCAACAACATCACCATAGTCTTTTCGCTCAAAACACTGCCAATGAAGCAATGCATAAACCGCCTCGTTCTGCAGGGGCTGTGATACAAAGTAGTCATAGTAGCCCTTGTATATCTTGCTTTGCTTGTATCTGTCAACATAATCATCAGGCAAATACTTCTCGACGAAATCCACAGGAAAGTTTTCAGCCATTATGTCAGGCATCCTTCTCGAGATATTATCATCCAGCATGAGTATCGGATATGGATCGATTATAAGCCTATATATTGCTACCGCAGTGATTGCATCGTGCAATATCATCTCAAAATCCGCCGTCAGTTTTTCCACTCTTTCTGGTTTTCCAGATGCATTAATGCTATTATAATGGAAGTACAGGCTCTTAAGTCCTTGCTTATGAACATACTTGTTCATCCGTTTTTTATTCTCAGCCAACTTGGTGAAGAAATCATTGAAAAGTAATCTTATGTCTGCGTATTCCTCTTTTTCCAACTTTAATGCCGGGAGCATTGCCTTGAGTTCAAAACCGCCTTCCAGATTCCTCCATGCTTTCATCTTCTCTGGGTTGCTGAAAAGATACAAGCCGCTCAACGGCAACTCAAGGGCTTGCCTTATTGAATAAAAAGCGCTATCGAAATAACCGAGTTTAAACAACTCTACAGAATTCGCAAGAAGCTGACAAGCTTCATTGATGAAGAAAAACGGATTCACCTCAGCTATCAACCCAGATTCGGAGAACCAGAGGTCGTTTAAATCCACCAGGTATTCCTGAGCTTTTGAGAATGTCAGTGGCTTGATACTCCAATGCCTGACAGATTCGCCTTGCCAATCCATAATATTGCTCCTACTATATAGCCTTGGATTTCACCCAATTGAAAATGACATCATTATCACAGATTGCCATCTTCAAGACGACTCTCCAATAGTTCACCCCATGCCGTTTCTGTTCTTCTGCGACATTGCTCATTACGCATTCCTTCAATTGTTCATCCGTGGCGTTAAACTGCTTTATGTTCGTCCTAAACATAGAGATTAGCGACGAGACCTCTTCGCTTGTTTGTATTTTGTATCGTTCAGCCAATCCCAAAGCATCAAAAGTATTTCTATACATCCTGAAGATATTGGCATCCGCACTATTTTGGTTTGATACGTAATACTCGTACTCAAGGACATCAGCATCCAATTTCAAATTCACGAACAGCATCTGTACATTCGGAATCTCATCAATATAAAGATCAAGATACTTCCGTTTCCCTCCGTCCAACCAAACCGAAGACTTCTTGCTGTTGCATATTGTGCAACTTCTAATCAGGTTCTTAGGATGATCACACAAAACGGGATATTCATCTTTGGGGAGAATATGGTCCAAACTACCAGACTCTCCTATATCGCAATACGGACAGTACGGGTAGGTATTACCGTTCTCATCAACCGACAAGTCACGCAGGAGTTTTTGAAAGGGCTGTGAACCATATTGATACAATTTGAGGAAGTCATTTTTTGCATTAGATGAAAGTGTAACATAAGGCATCCCCTCCAGAGTATCTAATGCAAACCTCGTATCATAGTCATCAAACTGTTGGGTTGTGACCTCCAACCTGTCGCTCATCCGAATCTTATAATCCGGATCTGCAGCAGAATGATGCTTCGATTTCAAGACCTCCTCATGGAAATCTACAGCACTCCCTGAATAGCACCTGACTTTCCTCATGTCAATTGGATTTTGTAACGTTTTTGACGTACATCTGAAGGTTTATGCTCAAAGGGATACCCTCTGTCTGGATTTCTTTGACAATGTCTTCATAGTCCGCTCCCAAGGACACCAACTTTGCGATATGTTTCTTGAAGTGCGGCTGAACGGCCTCGTTTCCAAATATCTCATTCGAGAGTACGGCAATGTTCTCGCCAAAAGATTCTATACCTATGCGATTGACCAATAACTGGTCATCGTTTCTATGCATCACCAAAACATTCCGTGACAGCATCTCTCTTACTATTATGGGCGAATGGGTTACAATCAGTCCGTATGATGTATATGCCTCCAGAAGTTTGTGGATAGCATTCGTCAGCGAAGTGATAGCTTCTGGGTGCAGATGGGTCTCAGGTTCGTCAAATAGAATAAGGGAGTATTTCCCTATGTTGGCAATAATACTGAAGAAAACATACAAGAAAGCAGACTCTCCTGAACTCATCTTATTGGCAGCCTCAATAACAGTCCTTTCGTTAATATTCTGACCGTTTTCCCCGCTCCGCCAACTTTTGATGGTTGCCTCAGGGAAAAAGGATGCCATAACTTCAGCCCACTCGTTCACGCGGTTTTTCTTAGTAATGGTCTTACAGTTCTCAATCAATCGCTCCTGTAAATCCGCCTTAGACATAATCTCACGCTTTCCATTAGGCATCTTTTTCAACAATCCGCAATATCGATAGTTAAATGTTGCGGAAGCATCAGGAATGTCAAAATTGTCATAGTAGCAGTAGGAGACTGCGATATATTTCTTGAAGGAAGGTCTGTGGTCGAAGTTCACATCCTTCGCTGCTTCCAGGTCAAGAGGCAAACGTGAAATCAATTGCGTTTTTCCGGTTCCGTTTTTACCGATAATTGCATATAGATTGTCCGGAAAGTCACCATTGTTCGAATAATTGAATGAAATATCTGTAGCCTCATCAGCATAGTTCGGTTTGAAATGATATGTAAAAAAGAACCTTTCACGCAAGTTCTCGCCTCTAAGCCGATATGCCTCGTCATTCAGTGTGTCTTCTGCTTCTTTTTCACGAACAAGACTATAGAAAAACGGATGATTAGAATATCTGTCTTCGACCACCGGGAACAGAGCGCAATCCTGAAGGGCCCACAAAGCGCTCATCATCTGTGATTCCCCCAAAAGCCTTTTCAGTGTATCATAATAGTCTTGATTCTGCCCTAACGAACAGAAATCAGAAGGGAGCTCCATGAAACTATCATCAAGGAATTGAGACACATCGTAATTGCCGCATTGATCCTTTTCAGTCGCCGAACTGATGACCTTTACATCGCCCACATGTGACGGTGCCCCGTGCTCGTTATAGTAGAACAAATCAAAACGGGTTTTTGCATCAAAATCGTTCCATGTGTAATTGAAAGCCACCACAAAAGACGGGAATGTTTCAGGCTTCTTATGACTGCTCGAATAGCGGGTATTCCCCGTAGGATGCTTATCCACATAAAAGGGAATGTGGTTTGCTGCCACATTCTTCGGAGCATATACTTCCTCGACGGCTTTTATCTTATAAATTGGGCGGCTATTAGCTCCATAGCCATAAATGAACAGTTCCTTTTTCTCCTGATGCAATGAGTCATTGATAATCGTGACAAGACGATTCGTTAAATCTTCATCTGTGTATCTGGAGTCAACCACGGCTAACAAAAACTTATTGAAGATATCCTCGTCATTATAAATCCCAACTCTCCCAGACAATACATCATCCAACGATATGTCATCATTCATGATGTAGTGCTGCCGGATGTCATCCTCTGCATTCTTAAACTGAGGGCGACCGTCAGTGGACTTCATACTCTTCAAGTCCTTCAACTCGTTGAGGAAATCTAGGAAGAGGTCATGCTGCAACAAATGAGTAAAGAAATCAGCAGCCTCAATCTGTTGTACGAGCTGGCGTTTAGTGTTGTTGGTCATTTTAAAATAGTATTTTAGAAAACCCTTGAATAACATACCCGCATTAATATGTCTTAAAGTTTGATCACTGTCGGTTTCTCCGCAGCATATAACAGCGACCGTTGGACTCGCCTCTTTGTTTTAGAAATAGGAGCAAAGCCATACCTTGTCTCAAATTCTCTTCGCAGAAGCTCAACCGTATACTCACCGATCCTTGGATCAAGAGATATGGAATCTATTAGATCAATATTAGGCATCGAATACTTAAGAAGTATGCCATCTTGCCTTGCAGCCTTATCTCTAACAATGAAGAACCTCATCTCATCCTCATAACGATATGCGATACGCTTCAGCAGCAACAACTTCACCTTTAATTCCTCTGAAGCTAAAGAACTTATCGGAATCTTTGCCGGATTCAAAAAAGCGTTCTTTGAAAGATCGCCTTTGATTACCTGTGTTTGCTGATATTCCACCTTTCCAATATAAATTCGCGTCCCCGAAGCGGCGATTCGTTTGAGTTCGTCAAGTAGTTTCTCTCTGTTGAATTTTATTGAAACGCCTATTTCGCCAGATGAATAAGTATTCCAGTATGCCTCACTCGTCGCAGTTTGTGTCTTACACATGCAATAGACCCTGTCCTTCCACGGGAAGGGTTTTGCCATACCACCTATATCATAGGTGTTCTCAATAAACCGCTTCTCAAATGGATCTTTCCAAATAGAAGGATTTGCGAACCATATGGTTTGAGTTATCAACATACCTAATGTCCTTTCGAGAGGCATATACTTGTATAGAAGCCTCTTGGAAAGGATGTCCGCTTCGGTCATATTGAAAAATTTTATGTTAGCCATAAGAAAAGGAATTCGTTAAATATCAATAATCCGGTCTAAAAATGTGACGATTACTCTTGTCCTCGGATTTAATGTTTACTTCTATAAAATATCCTCATAAAGAGAAATATACTTCTCAAAGCACCCGTCCTTGTCAAACTCCTAAAACTACCAACCCAACTACTTCTTCCTCAGCTTCGTAAGCCTCCGATTAAAGACGACTTGACATTTAGTTTTCAAGTTGGAGGCAACTTGGCCAAGTTGGGGCAAGTTGATTCTAGTTGGACTGTTTTGCCCACCTGTCGGGCAGGAGTTCACGAAGGACTTCGCGATTGTTCTCGTTACCGGGGATGCGAAGCACTGGCAGAACCGGATCTCACACGAGCGACCGCACCTCGCTATTTGGGTGAAGTTCATGCGTCCGGAGGATGTGAGAAAGAGTTCCATGGTCTCGATGATGAAAGATTGGAAAGATTTGCTTAAATTTGTCATGCTCGAGAGGGCTGCAGCAATCATCTCTCTCAGCTGGATAAGAGGCTTGGTTTTCATACAAGTAACTTGTTGCGCAACAACTACTAAGTTACTAAAAATCAAGCACTTATCCGAATTTTCAAGCATTATTTCCGCGATTTTTTACACTTTTTTCGACTTTTTTCAAGGTCGTTCAGTGGGTGCTTTTAGCACCCTGGAACGGGCGTTTGTTGGTGTAATAAATTGAAAATTATATAGTCTTTAAATTTTTAACGTTGTATTGGTTAAATAAAAGCTAATCAAACTATAATTTCAAGATAACCCCACCCCAACTTAAGCCAACTCCAAAACCGCAGCACATTACTCTCATTCCCGAATGGATGGTTCCAGTGTTCATGCTCTCCTTAAGACCGATTAGAATAGTTGAAGAAACGGTATTCCCCACATTATTCAAGTCAATATAAAACTTTTCCTTGGGCAATAAGCAGACCTTGCGTATAGTATTCAGCATAAATTTATTGGCCTGATGGAACACATAATAATTTATCTGTTCTTTCTCAAGACCGCCCTTTTCAAGTAATTTCTGCATTACGGTTGGCACAGCATCAAGGGTAAAGTTGAATATCGCACCGACGTTCATATACAGATAATCATCTCGCTTTATATGACCTTCTGAATCCTCAGATGCAATACCGTAGATTGTTTTTGTCTTGCCCCTCCTGTCTTTACTATTAAGTTTTCAGCCCCAGAGCCATCAGTTTCCAAAACAAAATCTCCAATTTCCGCGAAGCCATCACTTGAAATTAAACATGCTGCCGCACCATCTCTGAATATTGAGCGATTGCTCTTATCGGAGGGGTGGAGATATTTCTGATAAGTTTCCGCTGTGAGAAGCAGTATATTATTAGCGATACCCGATGCTATCAAGCCTTTGGCAACTGCCATTCCATAAACACAACCGGAACACCAAGATTGTAGTCGAAGGCTCCGGCAGATGTGGGAATACCGAGTTTGTCCTATAATATACATGCTGTCGAAGGAAGAATGAAATCGGGACTCTGAGTACAGAGCATTACAAAGTCTATCGACTTGGGGGCAATATTGTATTCCGAAAATAACTTTCGAGCAGCCTTTTCTGCCAAATCTCCTGCCGTCTCATTTGTAGTGCACGATGCCTGGCATTCACACCCACCTTGGCAGCACCTTATCCACACTCCAATCTGGAAACTCCTGCAGCAGTTCCTCATTAGTCACTACTCTTTCTGGAAGGTAATATGATATTGCTTTTATCCAAGCCATAATTTTACTAATCTAATTTGCCCCCCCCTGTTATTTTTACATTGCTACCGGTCATCCATGCACTAGCGTCACTCAGTAGGTAGACTGCAAGATTTGCAATATCCTCTGGCGTACCATATCGCTTCAGGGGATACTTTGCTTCATCATCTTTGAGTTGATCTTCTGTTACTCCTCCTTTTAGGATAAGGTCCGTCCAAACCATCGCTGGACTGATGCAGTTCACACGAATAAGCCTAGGAGCTAGCTCTAATTGCAGACATTGTGCATAGGAGATAATGGCTCCTTTGGAAGCAGCATACAACCCATTGCCAATGCTCGGAGAATCCTGTGCAATGGATGCCACGAATACAATCGAACCTCCTTTGTTTATCTTCTTTTGCTTCAGCAATTCACTCTGGAGCATTACAGGAGTCTTGAAGTTGACATTCATCATTCGGTCTATATCTTTCTCCTGCATCATCTTGCATAAAGTCCTGTCACCTATACCGGCACAGTGTACGACGCCATCCAACTTTGGTAAAACAGCCACCAATCCTTCAAGTCCCTCATACTTGGTTAAATCGCCAACGAGAATCATGAAATTCGTTTCACCAGCCATCTGGCAGGTTTCCATGAGTCTAACTTCATTTCTGCCGTTAGCAATAACTTTGGCTACCATCTTCGAACAGGTCACGGCGATGCCACGACCTATCCCAGATGAAGCCCCTGTTACTAGAATAGTTTTACCTGATAACGTAAAAGGATTAAATGCCCCTGTATCTTGCATTTATTTGCTGTTAATAAGATTATAGACGCTTTCCACAGTGATACAATGCCTCAATTCGTCACCTGTAATCGTCTTGTTGTAACACACCTTTGACATAGCAATGAGCGACATCCCGACAAGGGAACTCCACTCATCAAGATCGTGGAATTTTGTATCAAACTGAATCTCAGAGGCGTCGGTCTCGTCAAACTTGTCGGCAAAGTTTGCCAAAAATTCGTTTCTGTCCATAATACTATAATTTAATGAATTGTTTGATGTCTTTTATTCTTTTTAAGAAATACTTCTCATAATTCTTCTCCAACACATCCTGTGGAAGCCTTTCATCATTCTCATAGAGCACTTTTTCATGCTCTATAATTTCATTTGGCGTAAAACGGAATCCTACAACTTTTGCTGGATTTCCAATCACAACACTATAGGGTGGGACACTACTACGAACAACGCTTCCGCTTCCGCTTCCCACCTCAGAACCACGTCCAATCGTTACACCCGACAATAGGGTAACATTACTGCCAATCTAGACATCTTCTTCTACCACGATGTCCTTGTCCATTTCATGGTTGATATCAAACACATCTTTATCCTTATCGTTTATGTGCTTTAGGCTCTTTCAAACAACCGACATGTGATTTCCTGTGACAGCAAGCAGACCGATAGCAGCCCCCGACCATTTTTTCATCACAAACTTAGCACGAGTATTCATAATAGTCGCACCTGCGTCAATGTTGGTATATCCATCCATTATAAGGTTATCAGCGCAATAGATATTAGATGGGTATTGAACGCGAGCGGTTTCGTGAATGTGCTTAAATTGGAAATGGTTGAAAACCGTTAGCAACTTGTGCCACGCTTTTTTTTAAAATCTCATCATGTTCATTCCATTTTAGCTTAAAAAAGAACAGGTCCTTCAAAGAGACTCATATTACTCCGGGGTGCCTGCATGGTGCCCGATGGTAAGATTCCATATCGCCATCATCTGGCCCCAGACTTTGGACATTGAATATAACTCATTCACTCGTTTCTGAGCATTTCCACCACAAGACGAAGCAAATTCCTTATTGTTTAACATCCGAATTATGGCATCCCTCAACTCATCAACTTGCTTGGGCTTGACGCAGATGCCGTAATCGCTCCCATTTTCGATGTCGAGCATTTCGGGGATAGCTCCTACGTCTGTAGTAACGATAGGGCAGCCACACGCCATGCTTTCAAGAATCACGTTGGGAAATCCTTCTGTATATGTAGGCAATACAAATACTGAACAAGACATCATCCCCTCTAACACTTTCTCAATAGGTTGTACGCCAGCGAAGGTCAACCTGCTTTCATACCCGTCCCCCGCTGTTGTCTTTAATTCATCGACTATCTCCCCAGCATATTCTCCCATCATTGTAAGATGAATACCTGGGATTTGTTTACAAGCTTTGACCAGCTCGAAAACACCTTTGGAAACTACTATATGTCCGGCAAAAAAGACCTCGCAGTCTTTGCGTGGAAAAGAGTTGTTTTCAATAAAGTCAACAACAGACGGTGAAACGAAATTAGGGAGAAGCCTTATGTTAGTAAAACCATTAGATACAAGCGTGTTATATGATGCCTTGTCAATGACAATCGTCTGGTCTGCTTTTCTAATAACCCTCTCTAAGAGACGCCTTTCCCAACTGTGATCGGAGAACAGCTCTGGAATACGTCCAAATCTGAAATGAATTACAGCCTTCGCACCATGTCTATGAGCATTTCTTATAGAGATCAGATCATTGATAAGGGACAAACTGGCACTTGACGTCAGATGTACCACATCATATTGCTTGGTTCCCAGTTCTGCACGCAATCTCTTCTGGAACTGCGTATAATTCTTTATTCCAATTCTTAATCTCTGTAACAATGGCGTATCAGCTAGAACGGATTTCTTGTTCGGAGACGATGTATCCAAGAACGACAGCGATATACCCGGGAATTCCTTCCCCTCGGCATATTTCAAGATATGCCGTGTCCAGGAAGCTATGCCCCCAGATCCATGTTGAGGAGAACACAATAGAACCTTAATCTTCATTTTCTTGCCACACAAATCAGTGGAATCGATTATTTTGCAGCAGTGGGTAGATTTATGCTTTTAGCTATATCTTCTAACTCCGACCGGCTTAACCTCTCCGATTCAGGATAAATGATAGTCTCATGTTTCAATATCTCGCCTACGGTCCAACGAAATTTTATGGGTTTGGCAGGGACGCCGCCAACAACACAGTAAGGGGGAATGTCTTTACTTACAACAGCACCGGCAGCAATAATACTCCCGCGCCCTACATGAACTCCGGCCAACAGCGTAACATTGCAGCCTATCCATACATCCTTGTCAATTATTACATCCGCATCGTATCCCTCAGGCTTATTATCCTCTTTTACATCTATCACCCGTGTACCTATCACTTGGGCATGGTTGCCCGTGTGTACCGTGAAGTTCTCTGCTATAGCACAATTCCCTTTGATGATAACCTTAGCATTTGTCGCAGACAAATGCAGGTTTGCGCCAATCCCTACACCGTCATAGATGTAAACATTAGATGGGTTCCCGACATATAGGGGGGGGGTAAGAGTCACATTATCAGCAATATAGCCAAATCTTTTCCTCTTCGTGCCAAAGTAGGACTTCCACCACATATACAAACCTCTTACAAAGAGATTGTTCTTAATTCTTCTCATTACTTCTGCAGCAAATACGCAACCACTTAATATTCAATCAATTTAATCCAATTTATCAGGATTGCTTCTTGAGAAAATAACCCTTCCGCTTTATTTTTTGAGATCTTTCCCATCCGGAGCATTGTCTCTGTAGGTAGTTCTGACAGTGATAGAAGGGCCTCCTTAATCGATTCGACATTATCCCAATCACAGAGGAAGCCATTGTTTTCATTAACAAGGATCCCGTAATCGGACACACGGGTCATAATTATAGGCTTACCCAATGTCATGCCTTCACAAATGGTGTTTGGCAAGCCTTCCAGCCAACTGAATAGCGCAACAGCATCAGCCTGATTCATTCTGTCGGCTATATCATTCGTCGGATCGTGGAATTCTATTACACTTTCAAGATTGTTTTCCCGGACAAATTGAAGGACCTCCTCGTAAGGAGCAGAACCACTTCCGGAAACCACTTTACTGCCATACCAGTCCACATGAATCTTTTTCCTCTCCTCCTTGTCTATTTCATTCAATGCCTTTATCAGCCCAATACCATTCTTTAGATACTGGTGAGATGCGGCAACAATAATATTGGTTTTCTCTCCTCTTCTTGGTTCGTAGGTAGAATGAACAGGTCCTAGTGTTACGGAATTATAGATACAATGGAGTTTACTAGCATACTTCGGCTTACGCTGGGCCCATCGCTGCTTTGCATTTTCAGAGTTACATACCAAGGCATCACAATAGCGATGGAACCACAAGAAAATCTTGCTTTTTCGGGATGTGAATGTCGAATCCTTTGAACTCCTTTCTCCCGTGATAACCTTCCAGTCGTGACCGCCAATAGCCGCAAAATTATTAAGGAAATTAGGGGTCTCGAGGAAAGAGATCACAGCATTAAAATGGCCTTTGCGGATATATCGCCTTATTTTTAGCATCCTGGGCAAGGCCCTTTTTTCCACCTTCCATATAATGGGGATAGCTTGGTCGAGCAATACATGGGCATAAAAATCTCCCCTCGAATAACAGAGGACATAAACATCATATCCGTTTTTCTTCAGCAAACCCGCCACTGTGACCATTTGACGCTCCGCACCCCCGGAGCCCAAACCATCTGCTATGAACAGTATTTTTTTTGATTTCATGAATTAGTCCCTATCTCTTCACAGTAACAACCCGTTTATTTCTTGTCCAGCCAATTGCAGTTCCCAAGCTGAGCATCAGTAACGACATGTTATTTTCAGTGAAACCCATACTATAGGCTGACTTGAATAGCCATATAAAAAACGCTGACAAAAGTATCAGCCTTATATTCAAATTTCTTGTCCCACGGATATGCCTCCAGAAGGTCAAGAAGACTGAAACATAGAAAACGATGCCGAACAGTCCGAAATCGACCAGTATTTCCAGCCAGTCATTATGTGCTCGAGAACCTTCCATCGAGGGAACATGGATTGTTGCATCGTAACCATACCCGAACAATTGGTTTATGAAATTATCCGAATCCCACCATGTATGCCAGGCGTTTGCATAGATTAAATCTCGCTCTGAGGAATCGCCTTCGGCAGTCTGCTCCAAACGATACATTAGATAATCATTTGTGGAGAACCAATTGTAAGCCATGTAGCCCACAATGACAACAGATAGGACCACCACGAAAGTCTTACCCACTGAGTGTCTGCTATCTTTCAGCATATACCATACAAAAAGGCCCATCGGGATAATTGCTGCCAGAATGTTTCCTCGCTTCGCCCCCATGATGAGAAAGAAGAGAGAAAACACTAAGAAGACCATCTTCAGCCAGTCTTTCTTAATCAAAAACAGCATCGGAAGAAGCATCAAAAACGCCGAAGTTGCATTATTTGTGATATCCGTTCCTTCTTGAAGACCATACTGAATCCATGCAGTTGTTTGGGCATGGTAATAAGCTGCAATGCTCGCAAGAAGCAAAATGATGGAAACAACAGTGAAAAATTTATCTGTCATCACCCCTTTTTCGCCGCAGCATGCGAACAAACTAAGTGTTAATAATGCACATAGTGTATTACCAATCTGAGTCGTAGATGGCACTATAGAGCCGAAACTCAAGAAGAAATACAAAAGATTAACCCCGGCAAAAATTACTACTGTTTTCTCGAACTTAGTCTTTATTCCTCCTTCAAAAAATATCACATATAACGACAGCAGCACTATAGCCAGACGCCATACTACAGGAGGGAAAGGAAAAATCCAATACATCAAGTTGCCGACAATGAACAACAAGGCAAGATTCCTAATTAGTATATATCGGTTTTTAAACATCTAAACAGTTTTTATCAAATTCTCAACCAACCAGCCACAAAAGTCAAAGTCCGTTGATTCGTGCCACTGGAAATCACGGCTGTAGTAGCCAGGGCAATGGCTTATTCCTTTTGTGCCGAATCCATAACTCATTTCCACAATCAAGGGTTTGTTATGGTCAAAGATGAAATCGAAAGCTACGGACTGCATTTGCAATTGCTCAGCTATCTCAAACGCAATCTTCTGTATGTCTTCATCTACTTTCACATACTCAAACACGCCACTACCAGAGGCCCTGAAATCGCCGTCTCGTCCCATACGTCTTTCTGCCAACAATTTATCGCCAATCACAACAACCCTCAAATCGAAGATTATCTTGCTATTAGTCAAATTTTTATATCCCCCCCCCAGCAATTAATGCTGCCTGTCGCACTTCATCTACCATCCATTCCTGAGGATTGAACGGTCCGGGATGATAGGTCATTTCGCTATCATAATAGCCCTCACAGTTGTCATAAGCTTTTACAGCAAAGCCATAAGAGATCTCCACAATCAAAGGCTTATCTCCCTGCATGACGAAGTCAAAGGATGTACTCTGCGATTTGAGTTTCTTGTTCGTCTCAAAGGCTAGTTTAATACATTTTTCAGTGAAGACATCTTTTTCATAAATAATGTCCCCACTTCCGGAGGCACGGAAATCTCCTTCCCGGACCATCCTTTTGATGTAAAAAGCTTTATCGTCTATCACTATAACTCGAATGTCATAGTAATTATTTGGGATAAAATCTTGAAAGTAAACGTATCCCTTCTCCGGGGAGTGCATCTTCCCGAATGCTGTCGGTATGAATAAACGACCGACTCCCTTCACAACGCTCTTAAACGGTTCCTTTCCATGGCGCCACTTATTATAGTGTTCCTTGAGATTTCCCTTCCTGTCAAACGCGGGGAAACCCTTTCCGAATGCCTTATCAACAAACTTTTTAGCTTCGGAGGCATTATGAGCCAACTTGACATTAGATGCTCCTGCACCCCCCCGAAGTTTGAAAACCTTAGGGAATGTCGTCTGGTTTATCCATGCATAAGCTTCTTCCTTCGTATAGAAAACATACGAGGGAACTAGTGGAGCCCCAGTAGCTTCCAGCAAATATTTCTGCCCTACTTTATCATCGAAGTGCCAAGTAGTATGAAAGTCCGGAAAACATTTCACGCCTGCCTCTTCCAGAGAATAGATGAGTTGTTTGGCAAACAGGACGTCCCTGTAGTCGCCATGGTGGTGATGCCACATGAATGCATCACACCCCTTAACCTGCTCTACAATATCGGAATCGTAGACATTGACTATTTTGTAATCTATACCATTCTTTTTGCAATACTCTATCCAGCGGTCACTGAAGGATCCCGGACGATGATGAATAGCTATCGTCATTATCCCTATGAATGAAATTATCTTATATATACATCCGCCAATTTGTCGCTGCTCAAGAAAGAGACATCGGACCATTGGTTCACTATACTCTGCAACAACTTATCAAGCAATTGTAAATTCTTAGTACGGTTCTGTTCGTGAAGTCCTCCCACATAGTTTATTCTATGTGTACAGACAATTGCTAACCTGTTGTGGCGAAAAGCATGATCTATTTGAGAAAGCGTCCTGTCAGCCTCATCCCCTGATGCATTTGCCGGCTCAAAGATGCAATTGCGTACGGAGTAGATTAGACCGTTTTTATTTTTTTGTCCTGAATAATAGTACTTTGATGACTGCTTGAATGTTGGTTTGCTTGCTCTGGCAGCTTGTATGAGCTTTACGCCTCCTCGAGCTAATACCTGTTCTATTCGGTCATTCCATGCATATGTAGGAGCGACGAAAGTCTTTGACGAGAATCCCCATAACTCTTCAAAGAGTTTCAAACCCTCCTCAACCATGTGCTCCATCTCAATTTGTTCCCGCTCGCTGCTTGCACGCAATGCCCCCATCATTTGGTTTCCCAGTTCCGGATGCGCTTTCGGTGCTATTCCACACATATTATAGTCGAAAGCCGTCATTGTATCTTCGTCGCGAGATTGGAGCGACTTCATCCACTTTGCCACGTTGAAATGCTCTCTACCGTGGCTTTGCGGCATGAATAGGCCTTCCGTTTTCCCTTCTCGCATCAGGTCCAACACCTTGGAATTTCCGTAATAACGGTTGTATGTTGCTTCTATCGGCTCATATACATATTGTGAAAAGCCGTTCTCACGAATTTTCTCAAAGTCAGGATTTGTCATCAACATGTTCGCAGTAAGAACAGGATGATGACCTTGGCTATCTGCATATTTCCTCAATATGTCAAATAGGGCTTCGATATCTTCTACGGACTCCAGGATGTCAAAACGTTCATATGGACGCTTATTTACGGAATAACCTTGAGCCAACAATTTATCCCAGGCAGTTTTCCCGGACATTCGGATACTTCCCCAATCATCTGATTCGAAGACCACTATATGCCTATCAGTCCGGTAATCCTTACCAGAGTAATAGCGGGAAAGCAAGCGGTTCTGTATTCTTTCTATGATTGTTGCCATAAGCTAATATTTCCAGCCGACGTAGTGTTCAACAAAATGGCTTTTGGAAGAAAACAGGAACGAAAATAATTCACAAATCAGTTTCCCAATTTTCTTCGTTTTTAGTCGATGCATCACCCAACCAAGTCCGGCAATATACCTAACATCATTAACCTGCTTACTAACGGATGGCCAGCAACCGGTCAAATCAGCTATCAAAGCATCAGTGGCCGGAACGCCACACATGTCAGCGACCGGCAAGAAACCTTCACTTCTGGTACTCATCTCGATGAAATAATACTTTCCATCATAAACTTTATACTCAATGCCGCCGAGGCCACAATACCCTACTGCAGACAAGAACTTCTCACTGATATCTGACAACCTTGCGTCATCTTTAGTTGTACCTATCGTCATGATCCCATTAGATTGTAATGTCTTCTCTCCCTGGCAACTATATACCGTCCCATCCTCTTTCCTGTAAAAGACATAAAACAAACATGAAGCATCTTCGCCGGGTATGTATTCCTGGCAGATCAAGTGGGCTCGAGAGCCGGGAAAAGACTTGATGAAGTCCTTGAGCTCGTTTTCCTGGAAGAAAACCCTAAACTTGAAGCCAAGGGCTTTGTGGGATGCGGCACCAAGCGGTTTGACTATCACTGGGAAAGGCATCGCTGAAAGCAGACTCTCATCATAATTATCCACATCCAATATCACAGACTGTGGACAGAGGAGACCGGCTGCTTGCGCTGCTACATGAGCTTTTTGCTTATCAGTGAAAGCATCGACCATTTCAGGAGAGGTCATACCTATCAAGAAACGACTATTCAGCTTATGATAGTCTTCTGAGAGTATCTGGCAAAGCACATCTGTGGTTGGAATCAGCATTATATCTTCCCGAGCAGGAAAACCCTGATGATTCATCAGGAAATCAACAAGCTCATGATTCAGGCATACCTGAGCTTCATCTACATATTTATTCGATGCCAGCTTTTCCTTATATTTCTCATCGGAACAGACCACCAGTGTATGGACACCTTGTTTCTTGGCCTGTTTGCATATGATTAATACGCTCCAAGGCGTAGTTCCCGCAAGAACGACAATATATTTCATCTACTATGTTTAAGCAAATATTTCACGGGACCCCGGTCCTTCCAATTCCACATAATGCGAGTATCCGCCGTCAGGAACTGCCAAAACCACTTGAAGGGAGAGAGTTTCCTAGTCTTTACAAATTGGCTTAAATCTACCATTTCGTTCATCCCGGTAAACGAGTCTTTCTTAACTGCCGGCATCAGGTTTACGCCTTCTCCCGTTACCGCACAGCAGTAGAGCCAAGGCAAGTTGATACCTGCTGCGGTAATAAGGTAGTCATGTCCATCATGACGGAAATTCACCTCAGTGAAGTACCACTCCCCCTTCTGATCAACCAGGAACTCAACGGAAAACAATCCTTGAAAGTTAATATCTTTCAACATCTGTTTAACACTGGAGACCAGATTGTTCTCAGGACTTTTATCGAAACGATGATACCCGCCATACGCATGGTCAGAAAAACGTAGTTGGTGTTGAACATAAGGCATATACACCTGACCGTTTGCGGCATAGCCGATGAAGTCTATCTCGTCTGTTTTATCGATAAACTGCTGTACAAGCAATTCCTCTGCTCGGCAATGTTTCAGGAAATCGTCCAACTCTTCTCGGCTATTACATTTCCGCTCATCGCTTTTCCCGCCATCAATGCTTTTTACGGACTTGGTAAAGACCGGATAGCGCAGGTCTTCAGGAATTTCCCCACCTTTGGGTATAACGGTCATAGTTGGCACCTTGAAACCGTACTTCTTGGAAAATTCACCAATATGCTGTTTATCCATCAGATAAGTCAACTTACCATCCTCATCAGAAGCCGGGACGATGAAGTGCTCCTTCAATTCTGAAGCATGGACATCAAAGAGAGTTTCCGTAATATCATCACTGCTTAGCAGGATGGGCTTAGGGGACTCATTTGAGAATTTGGCTACGATATACTCATAACCGGCTTGAGGACTTTCGGCGTAATAACATTCCTGAGGATATTTACTCCTGAATACTAATCCATCGTTGCTTTTCAAGCACACGCAATATGGCCGAATACCCTTTTCGCCCAAGCTGCGTACCAGACCAAGCATATTCTGGTGATTGCAACCAAAAACGATTACCTTATTGTTCATTGTCTTATAAGTTTTCATTCATGAGAAACTTATAAGACTTCATCGTTCTATATAAGTTTCTTCTTGATTACAGCAGGATCACCTGCTACTAACACTCCCGAGGGTACATCCTTAGTCACTATAGCCCGGCAGCAACAACACTCATGCTCCCTATGGTTACACCGGGAAGTATGGTGGCATTTGCTCCGACCCAAACATTATCTTGGATGACTACCGGTGCGGTCATCTTCTCATAGATGGCCGATAGCTTATTCTTCGGTCCGTTGGGATTGGCACTTGTCAGTACCGTAACCCCGTATGCCAGTGTTGAGTTCTCTCCAATTTCTATTTTGTCTTTCGCCAATAGCAAGCAGTGGCTGTTGATCTCCGCATTGTCATGAAGCACGATGTTCTCATACCGCCCAATCACTGAACAGTCAGGAGAAAATCTTACCCCCTATTAACCTGACGCCCAATAACTTACACCAAAGCATCGAGTATCTTCTAAGGAAAGGAAGATGCATAAACAGTATATACAGTCTCTTCATCGTGAAAAGTTTTTGTATCTATTGCCGATTGAATTTGTCTGCAATGCCTCGCTTTTTCCCCATCTGAGAAGCATAAACTCCAGTACCAGAGTTAATCTCAATTATTACAGGGCCATCAACTGTAGTTGCGACATCAAAACCAACGCTGTTATAGTAAGGCATAATCTTTATCGTTTTCTCGACCAACGCCTTCGCCGCGGGCCATTGAGGGATTAACACACCGTCAAACTTAAGGTGAGAATCAGGGTGCTCGTAATACTTTGTCAGATCATACTCTCGCAAGCCATATTCTTCCAGGCATCCAGTCTCCATATCGAGGCTGCAAACGATACCACCCTTTGCAGCATTGTCGACGAAGGAGCCTCTGCGCCCCATGCGGACAGAACAAGAAACCACCTTATCCTTGTAGGTCATGATTCGGAGAGTGTTGACCGTGTCACTGTTGAAAGCAGAAAGAACCGGATCTTGCACCAGCTGCTTCTCGAATATGTAGTTGGAGTTGCCAAAGACCTTACGGATAACCTCGGCAGTCAGCACTTCACCAGTTTCAAGGACATAGCCGGTTGGAGATTTCGTCGCTATTGAGATTCCGCTTGCCGCCCCTCCTCTGAATCGCTTGATATAGATACGGTCTCCATCAGCTACCGACAGGATGGCATTCACATGGTCATCATCAAGTATATTCTCGTGATCTCTGAAAGTACCCGCCTCGTAGACAAAATACCTTTCCGGCACCGGAAGATGATAGGTCGTCATGATGTCGTGAAAGAGAATCTTGTCATCAATCAAGATATGGTAGTTCAAGTTCTTATCTGCCGTGATGCGTCCGTATGCCCCTTGAGGCAGATAGGACTTCATGAGTTCTTTATCTGTAAAGTCCTTCATAAACATACCGAACCGATAATACACATCAGGGAAGCAATGCCAATAACGAGCAAGCTTATCTGCCTCTAATAAACTGATTATCAGCAACTTTCGCCCCCCCCTATTGGATTTCCAACACTGAAGGCTTCTATAAACATCAGTGTGAGTTACATCACGCTTTTTCAATCTAGCCGAGAGGTACTCACGACAAGCATAGTACAAAACCATTTTAATCTAATTTAAAATACCTTTCCAGTACTTTTGTTAATGTCTCCCTATTTGAGTCACATCTTAATCTCATGAGCATGGACTTACGTCCTTCTCTTTTAACCAATCGCGGGATCATTCCATATCTTTGCAAATAACATATGACTTTATTTCTGAAGGGCTCAAGAGCCAGCAATCTTCTCTCGGTTGCCTCATCGCAGAATCTATTAAATGCATCCTCCAGAAGAGTTCTGTTTGATATAATATTGTTTAGCTCATGAAGAGAATCTTTAAAAACACTATCGGTAGATTCCCTCACAGACACTTTAGGAGCACTGCCAAATTGGATATACGGGATAATACGAACTGATATACCAGAAGAGACAAAGGTAAGTTCAGCCATGTAGCCCTGACTCCACTTGTCTGAATCACTTTTAAGCCGGTCAAAACAGAAGTTTCCCAATCCATATACTATGGGCTTCCCATGATAAATTTCGTATCCGCTGAAACAGTGTTGATGATGATTAATTACACAATCGGCACCGGCATCCACAAAAAACCTATATTTATCCTGCATCGAAGGCGTAGGAAGTTGATACATCTCAATTCCGCCATGTACAATTACAATAATATAATCAGCTTTTCGCTTCGCTTCTTGGATGCTATAGTACAAGCCTATAGTATAAAGAGGCGCTGAACCTCCATGTTTTTTCGAAGCAATTGACCATTCTCGTTCACAAACATTAACAATTGCAATCGAGCTGTTATCTCTTTCTAGATAAACTGTGGAAGAAGCTTCATCTATATTATGGCCACCGCCTATAGGTATTAAACCAACCTCGTTGCATCGACGCAAGGTGGATTCTACTCCAGCATCGCCATAATCATAAAAATGATTGTTTGCTAGCGTTACACAATCAAATCCAATATTCTTTATACATTCAGCTGTTTCTTTCGGGCAGCAAAGATTCGGGCCGGTCTTATCAATAGGCTTTGGGTTCCCCTCAACAATGGGAGATTCTAGATTAACGATTGATATATCGGCACTTTGCACTATGCCGACAACATCCTCAAACTGAGAGAGATAATCGCCTTTTGCGATAGCCGTCAAGCATCTATTTTGAGGGACGAAATCCCCTACAATTAATACCTTCATTTTCTTTTGATACTACTTAATGCCTTTGAATAGAGGCTCTTCATCGAATCGCGCTCTTTAGGAAAGATAAAGTAAAGTGCTACAAAATAGACTATACTACAAATGATAATTGATAAAATCGACCATATTATACTCGAAGATACTCGTTGCAGGGCTATCGCTACAGCAGCCATAATGAGTGAGCATGCAAATTCAGGCAGGACATTGCCAATCATCTTCCAAGGAGACTGTCTAATCATAATATAGACTGCGATTAGGTTAACTATCACCAACTCTATTCTTATTAATGAACGAGTAATATACAATGGCTTAAACCCATACTGACCAGAAATAATGATAGCGGGGATGAGGACAATTAAGTGGGAAACCTGGACAATTGCTGAAACCCTCGGCTTTCCAATAGCAGGATAAACAGGCGAGCAGAAACGAGCAAATATAATCGTTATCACATCCATTAAACCCCATAAGCCCAAGAAACCAGCTGCTTCTGTCCATTGAGGGCCCAACATGATAGAAGTTATGAACTCCCTGTATAGGAATATTCCAGCACCGAGAGGGATCAATACGATACCTGTGTACTTCTGAAATTTCAGCAGGAGGGCTCTCATCGCTGGATAATCGTCCTGTAATTTAGAGAGTGACGGCATAATTACAGGAAGAGTCATAGCCGTTATCAAACTGGTTATCTGCCCAACTATAGATGTCGAAGTTTTATACAGCCCTAAATAATACTGAGAAAGCGCTTTGCCTATGAAGAATATATCAGCATAACTTGTAGCCCAAACCAACACAGAATCGACAATGCTCCATGCGCAGAAAGAAAACATACTACCCAGAAGAGACATTCGGAAAAACAGACGAGGCTTCCAAGGAGATTTTATGCTCAAAAGTATCGCGGTAGCTAAGTTTGAAGCAATCGTTCCGATCACTAAAGCCCAGTAACTCTTAAGGATGATAGCTAGAGGGATAGTGATGACGAGCGGAATAAGAACCGATACTAAACGAAGGTAAAATATGGTTTTGAAATCTAATTCTCTCTTGAACAAGGCTATCTGAATTGATGAAAAACCGACGAGCGGAATCGAAAAGCACGCAATGGAGAGAACTATCCCCATTCCGGGGCTACCAACCAAGTCAGAGATAGGGTCACGCAGAAGCACTATAATTCCCCATAATACAAAACTAAGAGTCAAGTTAGACCAGAACGCGACATTTGTATATTCATCCTTTTCTTGTTCACTCGAAAATTTATGTTGAATCAAAAATCTTTGAAATCCTGCATCAGTAAATATCTCGGCAAAGGCAATTACCATATTCAAAGTGGCAACCACACCGAAGGCTTCTGGTGTGAGCACTCTAGCTAACACCATACTTGTAATTGGTGCAATCAACTTTGCTATTACCTCAGTAATAGCAGACCACTTTGTCGCATTGACAATGTTACCGCTAAGATTTTCGTCCATGAAAACTATCCCAATATAAATCGTCCAACTTTAGTTTTCACCAACATCCAAGAAAACAAAGAGGACAGGACCCAAGTAACCATAAAACCAAACCAAGGCAACCAATAGGGCCCAAAAACAATAGGCGCAGCCGTCTTATAATAAATCACCTGCAAGATGAATTGCTGAAACAAATAGACCCCAAAACATATAGTGTTAGCCCATGAAATAAACGATGTTTCACGAAGGACTCCCTTGTCAACTAATAACGTTGCCAGCAACCAGAAGCCTATCACTCCTGTCACCGAACGGAATATCTGGATAACCTGAGAAGTCCCCAGAAACAGTACCCTCTGATATACATTTGAAGACACGGCAGACATCATCGACTCCCGAATTGGTGACAAGAAGCAAACAGCAATGACCCACAAGATCAACATTATGATTGTCAGACACTTTTCCCCCCCCACGCTAAAATTTCTCTTCTTCTACTGCAACATATAGCACCAAGGTAGAAGAAGAAAAGATAGTGAAACGCCTCAGCAAGACGAAAAAGGAAGATGCTTCCAAGCCAGGGAATAATAGAGACTACAAAAAGGACAGCTAGTTTCAACCATTCCGGTACCCTAACCTGCAATATCAGTAGCCCCAAAACATAGCACCAGAACAACATAGGAAGGAACCACAAGTGGCCTGCACCAGCCAAAATGGAGTAAACCAGTGCAGTTCCTTCCGGACGAGGAACGGATATCAGAAATACATACGCAATTGAGAAAAGTACTAACGGGATCAATAACCGCTTAACCTTCTTCCACAAAAAGGGGAAAAAGGGTATGTCTCCATTGTTTTTTTTATACTGGAATGAGAGTATATAACCCGAAATGAAGACAAAAAGGGCAAGCATAAAAGATCCAGAGAATCTAACTATCCAGCGGTAGGCTTCAACCTCTACAAAACCTTCAAATGGTCTCCATGATCCGTTATACACAGTAAAGGAGTGCATGAGGACGAGCAAGAAGATCGAAAACGGGCGCAAATAGTCGATCTCAACCAAACGCCTGGTATTATTCTCAATCGCCATTCTTATAACCTTCCGTCAACGATTTGTCTATCTAGAGTGCACTTCACATCAAAAATGACATGCTTTTCTTTGAGAAGTGCAGGTACATCAAGTCCCTCGAACTTCTTGTGAGCCACAGCGGCAATAGCCGCATCAAACTTCTGCTCAGGTAGTTCGTTCACCACCTTGATACCATACTCACGCTCCACAATGGAAGGATTCGCCCAAGGGTCATACACGGTGATGTTGAGGTTGTACTCTTTTAGGGCTTTGTATATGTCTATAACCTTGGTGTTGCGCACATCGGGGCAGTTCTCCTTGAAGGTGAAGCCAAGGATGATAATCTCGGAATCGAGCACCTGAATGCCTTTCTTGAGCATCAGCTTAATGGTCTCAGTGGCTACATACTCGCCCATACCGTCGTTCATGCGACGACCGGCAAGGATAATCTCTGGGTTGTAGCCGTGACGCTGGGCGCACTGTGCCAGATAGTATGGGTCAACACCGATGCAGTGGCCACCCACCAGACCAGGACGGAAAGGCAGGAAGTTCCACTTGGTGCCGGCAGCTTCCAGCACATCAAGGGTATCGATACCCATCTTATTGAAGATCTTACTCAGCTCGTTCACGAAAGCGATGTTGATGTCACGCTGGCTGTTCTCAATGACCTTGGCTGCCTCAGCAACCTTGATGGTGGGTGCGAGGTGTGTTCCGGCAGTAATCACACTACGGTAAACCTCGTTGATGTACTTGCCAATCTCAAGAGTAGAACCGGAGGTGACTTTCTTGATATGCTCTACAGTATGCTGCTTGTCGCCCGGGTTGATACGTTCAGGACTGTAGCCACCATAGAAGTCCACATTCATCTTCAAACCGCTGACTTTCTCCACCACAGGGATGCATTCGTCCTCGGTCACACCGGGATAGACAGTGCTCTCATACACTACCACGTCACCCTTGCTGATGACCTTGCCAACAGTGGTGCTGGCACCCACGAGCGGAGTGAGATCTGGGTTGTTATCGGCATCCACAGGGGTAGGAACGGCAACCACATAGAAGTTGCAGTCCTTAATCTTCTCTATGTCGCTAGTGCAGATGAAGCCGTGGTTATTGATGGCATCCTGCAGGATATCGTCGGCCACCTCAAGGGTAGCATCGTGACCGGCCATTAGCGCATTGCAACGCTTCTGGTTCATGTCGAAACCAACGGTCTTGTACTTGGTAGAAAACAGGCGGGCAAGGGGCAGACCCACATAGCCCAGCCCAATCACGCAAATCTTTGTTTCTTTCATTGTTATTTGATGCTTAAACGTTTATAAATTCGTCTTATACCAATCAATAGCCTCAGCCAGACCGCGTGCAAAGTCGTACTGCGGGTCGTAACCCAACAGCCGCTTTGCCTTGCTGATGTCGGCATTGCTGTGTTTGATGTCTCCGGCACGGTCGGGACCAAAGTGCGGTTCAATATCCTTTCCAAGGGCTTTGGTCAGCTCATGATAGATGTCAATGAGGTACTCACGTCCACCGTAGGCTACATTGAAAGCCTCACCACTGGCCTCATCAGGAGCGAGACAAGCCTTAAGGTTGGCCTCTATCACATTCTCGATGTAGGTAAAGTCACGGCTTTGCTTGCCGTCGCCGTTGATGGTGGGCTGCTCGTCATTCAAGAGTTGCTTGATGAACTTGGGGATAACAGCAGCGTAGGCCCCATGAGGGTCTTGCCTGCGTCCGAACACATTGAAGTAACGAAGACCGATAGTCTTCAGCCCGTAGTGACGGTGATACTGTTTGCCCCATTCCTCATCGCAACGCTTACTCAGTGCATAGGGCGAAAGTAGATTACCCTCAACGCCTTCTTTCTTCGGTAGGTGTGCCTCATCGCCATACACAGAGCTGGATGACGCATAGACGAAAGTCTTCACGCCCTTCTGGCGTGCTGCCTCCATCATGTTCAGCGTGCCCTGGATATTGTTTGCGCAATAGAACAGCGGCATCTCAATAGAGCGGGGAACGCTACCCCACGCAGCCTCGTTCATCACATAGTCAACGCCCTCACAAGCTTTCATACAAGTATCTAGGTCTTTGATATCTCCTTTAATAAATTCATAGTTTGGATTGTCCTTGAACAAATCCACATTGGCTTGCTTGCCGGTACTTAAATCATCTAGACAACGTACACGATATCCAAGTTTTAATACAGCTTCACAAAGATTTGAGCCTATAAATCCAGCGCCGCCCGTCACAAGAAAACGAGTGCCTGCTGGGAATTGCAAGTCAGTATATAACATTTTACTTAGTATTATGACAATAGTTTAGTATAAATAAGTATTATGCTTCGGATTGAACGCCGTAGAATAATACTCCTTTGAAATCAATGTATTTATCTTCGGTTATAACTGTTCCATTTTTCACACGCTCTCAAGCGGTCTTTACAAGCTTGAATTACGATTTCTGCCCAAGCACGCATCTTAGACTTTGTGTCTTCCTTCTGAACTGCTGTAAGGTTGTCATCGCTATCAATCTGACACTCAAGGATCTTTACCGCACACTCTTTGGCGGCATTAATCTCACTTTCCGTTGGATAGGAATAACCGGACAACCTGATTCCCAACTCCGCAGCGAATACGCCTTGAAGATAAGCAGTTAAAATATCTTGAGGCATAGTAGTTTTTCTATTGATTTATATGTATTTCCACTAAAACCTACCATTAAGGAGGCACGTGTCTGGAATAATGCTTGGTTCAACGAAAGTCACTAAATCAAATTGTTTCTCAAGAAGTTTATGAGCGATTGAAACTCTGGCACAAGAGGAACTTAGTAGTTTTGTTCATTGAAGATCCATCAAAACTTCCGCCAGACCATTTTGTTGACAACGCCGACGTAGGATTGGATGATTTTCACAACCTTGGTGGAGACGTTCTCGTCGGTGTAGTCTGGGACAGGGGTGCCGTAGTCTTGATTGCGGAATAGCTCTACCGCGGTGTCCACGCTTTGGAGAAGACCTTTTTCGTCGATTCCGGAGAGGATGAAGCAAGCCTTGTCGAGGGCTTCGGGGCGCTCGGTGCTGGTGCGGATGCAGACTGCCGGGAACGGATGACCTACGCTAGTGAAGAAACTGGACTCTTCAGGAAGGGTGCCACTGTCGGAGACTACCGCGAAGGCGTTCATCTGGAGGCAGTTGTAGTCGTGGAAGCCGAGAGGTTCGTGCGGGATTACCCGGCGGTCCAACTTGAAACCGGAGCTGGCTAGACGGTTGCGGCTGCGCGGGTGGCAGCTGTAGAGTATCGGCATATCATACTTTTCTGCCATCGCGTTGATGGCGTTGAAGAGACTGAGAAAGTTCTTTTCCGTGTCGATGTTCTCCTCGCGATGGGCACTGAGAAGGATGTAGTGACCTTTTTCCAGACCGAGACGCTTGTGGACGTCTGAAGACTCAATTTCCGCAAGGTTATTGTGTAGCACTTCTGCCATTGGGGAACCTGTGACATAAGTCCTCTCCTTCGGCAGTCCGCAGTCGGCGAGGTAGCGGCGGGCGTGTTCGCTATAGGCGAGATTGACGTCGCTTATGATGTCCACAATGCGGCGGTTGGTCTCTTCCGGGAGACATTCGTCCTTGCAGCGGTTGCCTGCTTCCATATGGAAAATCGGGATATGGAGGCGCTTGGCCCCTATGACGCTGAGGCAACTGTTGGTATCACCCAAGACAAGGACTGCATCGGGCTGGAGAGCTGCGAAGAGTTTGTAGGAGCAATTGATTATGTTGCCGCAAGTTGCGCCAAGGTCATCCCCCACTGCGTCCATATAGACTTCGGGAGCAGCGAGTTTGAGGTCTTTAAAAAAGACGCCGTTCAGATTGTAGTCGTAGTTTTGGCCTGTGTGAGCAAGGATTACGTCGAAATACTGGCGGCATTTGCTGATTACCGCGGCAAGACGGATAATCTCCGGACGTGTTCCCACCACGATGCAGAGTTTGAGTTTGCCGTTATCCTGCCAATGAATGTCGCTATAGTCGAATTTTGGAGTTTTTTGTTCCATATCAATGCTTTCTTTTTCGGTTTTATTCTTTCACCACCGGGTCGGAATAGGTGTCCGGCCATTCAGGGTTAAAAATCTCGTTACAATACATAACAGTCACAAGGTCTTCTGTCTCAGATAGATTGATGATGTTGTGAGTGTAGCCTGGGAGCATTATTACGCTTTGAATTTTGACGCCGCTGACTTCAAATTCAATCACTTCGTCGCTCCCCTCTTTCCTCTGCTGAATGAGGCCGTGACCGCTGACCACGATAAACTGCTCCCATTTGCTGTTGTGCCAGTGCTGACCTTTGGTGATGCCCGGTTTTGAGATGTTGATGCTCACTTGTCCGCAGTTGAGAGTGTGGACAAGCTCGGTGAAGCTGCCTCGGGAGTCGCAGTTCATCTTCAGATCGAAGATGGCCTTGTCTTTCGGGAGATAGCTCAAGTAGGTGCTGTAGAGGCGTTTCGCAAAACTGTCGGTGGGTATCTCTGGGATTAGGAGAGTTTGCGGAAGGTCGTGAAACTTGTGGAGAAGGTCCACGATTTCGCCGAGCCTCACGTGATGGGTGATTGGGGACGCGCAGTAGCGGCCATTCGGTGTGAGGACTGTCTCCACTCCATCAAATTCGCAGCGATGTTCCTCTCCCTTTAGCGCAGAAATCATCTCCTCCACAAGATCGTCTATGTAGAGGACTTCGAGTTCGACGGATGGGTCATTGACTGTGATTGGAAGGTCGTTGGCGATGTTGTTGCAGAAGGTTGCAATGGCGGAGTTGTAGTTTGGACGGCACCATTTTCCATAAAGGTTGGGAAAACGATAGACGAGAACTTTTGCTCCGGTTTCTTCACCGTAGTTGAACATCAACTCTTCTCCCGCTTTCTTGCTTTTGCCGTATTCTGAGTTGCCGAAGCGACCTGCAAGAGTGGCTTGGATGGAACTGCTAATCATCACCGGGCAGGCATTGCCGTGCTTTTTGAGTGTGTTGAGAAGCACAGTGGCAAAACCGAAGTTGCCCTCCATAAATTCTTTCGGGTCTTGCGGACGGTTGACTCCGGCAAGGTTGAAGACGAAGTCGCAATCGCGACACCACTCATCAAGTTGTGAAGGAGTGGAGTCGATGTCGTATTCGAAAACTTCGTCAATTGAAGGGATTTCAGTTGTCCCCTGTCCCGCCGGGGCAAATCCGTAGCAATGTGCCTTTCCTTCCTTTATGTTATTGAGCTGGGCACAAAGGTTCTTTCCCACAAATCCCTTTGCTCCAGTAACCAATATCCTCATTATCGCTTTAGATTTGGAGTTAAATTATACCAATTATACTATATGGCGAATCTATTTGGCGATATTATCAATTCCTTTCAATTCGTTTTGGATGTATTCGAGGCTCGCGATTTTCGCTTTTGTTTCTTCGAGGTCGAGTCGACGGGTGTTGTCGGAGTTGAACTCAGTGAGTTTAACCCGTTTAGAGTCGCCTTCGGTAAAGTATTTGTCGTAGTTGAGCGTGCGGTTGTCTGCCGGGACACGGTAGAAGTTGCCCATATCTTCAGCTTTTGCGCACTCCTCGTTTGTAAGGAGTGTCTCATACATCTTCTCGCCGTGACGAATGCCGATAACTTTTATGTCTTCTTTTTTGCCTCCGAAAAGCTCGCAGACGGCCTCTGCTTGTGTCTGAATTGTGCAGGCCGGAGCCTTCTGGACGAGAATGTCACCGTTCTGACCATGCTCAAATGCAAAGAGTACCAGGTCCACTGCCTCTTCGAGGGACATTATAAAGCGGGTCATTTTCGGTTCTGTGAGGGTGATTGGCAGTCCGCCACGAATCTGCTCAATCCACAGAGGAATGACGCTTCCGCGTGAGCACATCACGTTGCCATAACGTGTGCAGCAGATTTTGGTGTTGCGGCTATTGCGGCTCTTTGCGACTGCCACTTTTTCTTCGATTGCTTTGGTGATTCCCATTGCGTTAATCGGATATGCGGCCTTGTCGGTGGAAAGGCAGATGACACATCCGACGTTGTTTTCGATTGCGGCAGTGAGGACATTGTCTGTGCCTATCACATTGGTTTTCACTGCTTCCATCGGGAAGAATTCGCAGGAAGGGACTTGTTTGAGGGCGGCAGCGTGGAAGATGTAGTCGGTGCCCGGCATCGCGCTGCGGCAACTTTCAAGACTGCGGACGTCGCCAATGTAGAATTTGATTTTGTGTGCGACATCGGGATATTTCGCCTGATACTCGTGGCGCATATCATCCTGTTTCTTCTCATCACGTGAGAAAATGCGGATTTCCGCAATGTCTGTTCTGAGGAAGCGGTTAAGCACAGCATTTCCGAAACTTCCGGTGCCTCCTGTAATCATTAAGGTTTTTCCAGCAAAAATACTCATATCTTTAAAAATAAGTCTTCTAAAACTCTATCAATTATTATAGGAATTGTCGTTCAATGTTTTCAATCAAGCGAAGCAGCGGCTAATCCCTTCAATTTCTACATCCACCCCATATTTCAATTTTATATCTGTTTCCTGTCGTTTGGGACGGATTTTTTGTTTATTTTTTATGACAAGGACAATGAAATATTGTCGGTCCCCACATCAAATATTACAGAAGTCTTTCCAAATCCTCAACAAAACGAGTGAAGCCGTGATTAAAAACAGAAATCTTCTTAACAGTGCTTTTATTCTTGATGTTTTTTAGAATCTTCCTATAGGCCTTGACAGCGTTGGGCGAGTTCTTATTATCACCGGAAGGTATAACCGGGAGATTCTTTTTTGCCAACTCTTGATTCAAGACGAATATACAATTGTGAGTTCGACATCGTGAATCACCCGAAACTATTAAAGGCAAAAGCCAACACTCAATTTCATCGAAACAAACCGCAAACAAAATGCGTCCGGAGTAAGACTTTAGGAATGATTCAGAACAACCTTGACACAAGCGTGATACAATCTCCGGATACAAAACTTCGGGTATCTTCTTCTTATGGTTTGAATCTAATGAAGGCACTCCATATTGTTCAGATGCATCCGAATCTATTTGAACCACCAGATAATCATTCAATTGAAGGATTTCAGAAAACTTCTGTTCATTACAATGAGCCAAGACACGTGACCATCCGCCACCGGTTGCTTGCTTTCTCATCCTATTCTCAACAACAGTTTCCGGCTCTATAGGATTCACATAAAAACCGTCTCCGAGGAAGCGAGACAAGATGGTTTCTATCACATTAATTTCAGAAACTCCCTCACATATCAGTCCAATCGTTTTCATCTCCTAGAAATTATTTGGCAAACCACCAATGTATCCTTTCATCCACGCTTCTGACAATGGCACTGTGACATCCTTATTATATAAGACATTATTTACGATAGTATGTCCGTCAATATCACGACGAACCACCAATAGAGATTGATTCTTATCATTCAATTCCAAAGCATCAAGAACATAGGGGCTATGGGTTGTGACAATCACTTGTTTATTGTGTTTTTTTGCCAACTCGATGAGTTTGGAGACAAGAAGGCGACACAATTTCGGATTAAGTGACGACTCAATATTATCTATGGCAAAGAAACTTGGCGTTTCGTCTGAAATCAACAGAGTAAAATAGAAGAGCAAATAGAGAAACGCCTCATTCGCACTCCTTTGGTCGAAATACTCCAATGACTCGTCAAGGTATCTGTCGTGAAGTTGCACCGAATAGTCCTGCGTGAGGCTGTCCTGAGGAAAATCCAAGTCGTCAAACCAATCAATAACGTCAAGGTTCCGCTTAATTTCCGCCAAGACAAGGTCGCCACCTTCCCGCTTAGATAATTGTTTTAAGAATGGAAAAAGTCCTTGTCCGTTTCTACCCAACTGTCCCGTACTTGATGGTTCAAATGAGCGCAGGGCACTTTCTTCAGGTGAGTATATCAAAAAAGACTTGAGACCGTTTACTTGTTTGTGCGAGATATGAAGTTGCGGTCCATTGATAGTGAACGAGACATTGGTATCTTTTGCTTTAGCCAATTCGATGAGTTGTAGCAACTCATCGACGGTTTGCGGGACCTCACTGTCCAAACTCTGTAGATAACGCAAAGTTTTTTCTTCTACAGCATCAATCCACCTTGATGGTTTTACTTCTGTATCATAATAGATTTTAAACTTTGAAGACTGGTCCTTATCCGTAACAACCTCAATCTCAATGAAAACATTATCGTTATCAGAGAAAGCTGACTTCATCCATTGTGGTGCAGTCACCCTAATGCCACGTAAAGCGAACAAATCTTCATCAAGTTTGTTAGAGACGGAAAGACCGGCAATGGCGATAGCCTCAAGAATATTGGATTTGCCACAGCCATTTGCTCCAATCACAACATTGAACTGACCAAATTCGATAATCTGGTCAACAATAGACTTGTAATTTTTGATGGATATCTTTTTAATCATATCACTTAAACTATATGGCAAATTTAGCAAAAATAGTAAACTGCAGTCCTCATCATCCTAAAACCCGCCATTAAGGAAGGCACGGATTGAGTAACATCGCGACAAGACATATCAATAATTCAGCCCGAATGCCCATAGTGGGATTACGTTTCCTTGGGCGAATTCAATATCATCCTTCACTATGAAGGAATCCGGAATGTCTTCTATCTGCTTTTTACCTTTTTTTCTGCCACCGACTTCAAATGTGTATTTTTCTATCTTAAAATCGGACTGACGGGAAGAAATTACATCATTTTTCACACGCATCTGATTGTAGAAAAACGTTTCCCTCATATTGCCGACATCAGTCTTTCCTCCTGACAGAACTCGCATCAAACTAGGATTGTCAATATATACTTTCTCGACTTTTCCCAAACCTCTTATCCCACCGGTATCATCCCTGAGTTGTCCTATCAATTGAGCTCTTTCCAGAAGCGAGAGATAATCCTGCACACTATTCCTGCTGATTCCTATTTCTAACGCCAGATTGTCTGCATTCGGTTTGTATGGAGCGAGTCCCGAAATGACCACGAGCATTTTCTTGAGCTTCTTTGCTGTCGTGGCTCTCAATCCTGCATATTGGGCAATATCGGACTCAATGGTTTTCGTTATTACATTCTGCATCCTCAACGGGAAATCGCCCTCAATCGCGAATGGATAGTAACCTTCTGAAAGATACTCTCTGAATGCAGGAAGAGGGTGCAACATTCCTTCGATATGTGCTTTTCCGTCGAGTATCTCTTCCAACGAATATTTTGGGACAGAAATGTGATGAAACAGTCCAAGATACTCCCTGAAAGATAATCCATACATCGTATAGTGCAACACCCTGCGGCTCAAATCGGCTACTCCATCAATAATGTCAAGAACAGAGGAGCCGGTGAAAATCACCTTCATATCCGGATGCGTGTCATAAATCTGTTTGAGTTCACGAGACCAGTCAGGATATTTATGTACTTCATCTATGACAAGGAGACTTCCTGCTTCTTTAGAAAAATCATCAGCAACCTCGACCAAAGTATGTGTAGTGAAAAATGTATGGTCGGCAGAGATGTATAGAACTTTGCAATCGGATATTTGAGTTTTAACATATTGCAATACCATAGTTGATTTGCCAACTCCCCTGGCCCCCGTGATAGCAATCATACGGGCGTTCCAATTCACATCATTATAAAGATAACGATGAAAATCGCTGCAGGTCAGTTCCAGCTGCAAACGCATATACGCATATAATGATTCGTCAACCATAATTGTGTTACTCTTTGATTATTCGACAAAGATAACAAATTTCACTCATTCTGCGCATTTTTAATACAAAAATTGCACTGTTATAGTGCATAAATCAGCAAAGATTTGCACTATTAGAATGCATTTTGGCCTAGTCGCGTCTGAAGATGTCGCGGGTGTAGACTTTGTCGTGGACGTCGTCGAGGCAGCTGTCGTAGCGGTTGGCTATGATGGCGTTGCTCTTGGATTTGAACTCTTCGAGGTTGTTGACCACCTTGGAGCCGAAGAAGGTCTCTCCGTCGGTGAGGGTGGGCTCGTAGATGATGATTTCCGCGCCCTTGGCCTTGATGCGCTTCATCACTCCCTGGATGGAGCTTTGGCGGAAGTTGTCGGAGTTGGACTTCATCGTCAGGCGGTAGACTCCTATGACGCAGTCGTGTTCCTTGCTGCTGTCCCACTTGCCGTCGTAGCAGAAGTAGCCGGCTTTGCGCAGGACTGCGTCGGCAATGTAGTCTTTCCTCGTGCGGTTGCTCTCGACTATAGCCTGAATCAAATTCTCAGGAACGTCGGCGTAGTTTGCAAGGAGCTGCTTGGTGTCTTTCGGGAGACAGTAGCCGCCGTAGCCGAAGGACGGGTTGTTGTAGTGGGTGCCGATGCGAGGGTCCAAGCCAACTCCATTAATGATGGATTTGGTGTCGAGGCCTTTGATTTCGGCGTAGGTGTCCAGCTCGTTGAAGTAGCTCACGCGGAGGGCGAGGTAGGTGTTGGCGAAGAGTTTCACCGCCTCTGCCTCCTTCATACCCATATATAAGGTGTCGATGTTTTCTTTTATTGCGCCTTCCTGCAGGAGTGCCGCGAAGGTCTTTGCAAACTCTTTCGCCTCGGGGTTGCCGATGGCGCCTATGGCGGCGTTCTCCTCATCCCATTTCTTGTTATGGGAAGAAGGGAGGATTTCCGGGTAGCCGACTATGATGCGGGACGGGTAGAGATTGTCGTAGAGAGCCTTGCTTTCGCGGAGAAACTCCGGGGAGAAGAGCAGGTTGAACTTTTTGCCCTGAAGATGCGGGTCGGTGAGGAACTTGAGGGCATACTTGACATAGAGGCTTCGGGTGTAACCCACAGGGATTGTGGACTTTATCACCATCACCGCGTCCGGGTTGACGCTCAGCACCAGGTCAATGACGTCCTCTATGCAGTGGGTGTCGAAGTAGTTCTTCTCCGGGTCGTAGTTGGTCGGAGCGGCAATCACCACAAAGTCGGCGTCCTTGTAAGCAGCTGCGCCGTCAAGCGTCGCTGTAAGGTTCAGCTTGCTCGGGACTCCTGTCTTCTCGTAGTCCCCGAATTCACCTCGGAAATATTTCTCAATATATTCGTCTTGGATAGGGCTGATGCGGTTGTTGATTTTTTCGACCTTTTCAGGAATAATGTCCACAGCTGTCACCTTGTGGTGCTGTGAGAGTAGCGTTGAGATGCTTAGGCCTACGTATCCAGTTCCGGCCACAGCAATTTGAATATCTTTAAATTGTCTCATATTTCATCGGCAGGTCTGCTGCCTAAAATAGTTTACAGATTCGTTCAAAATCGTCCTCAAACACGGTCCAGTCGCGTCACGCCCGGCCGAGTTCCTTGTCCAGCGCCTCATAAACCGAGCAGCGGCTGCGGTATTCCGGCACAATCTCCTTCATCATCCGCACAATCGCCATATCGTCGAAAGTCTTGGAGACGGCGAGGAGCCTCTGTTCGTTGGCGCAAGCCGTGGCGTAGTCGTATTCGCGGACTTTTGCCACCATAATCTTAGGATTTGAGGTCGGGATAGTGCCCTCCTTGTCGTTGAGGACCTCCTCATAGAGCTTCTCACCGTCGCGAAGTCCCGTGAATTCAATCTTCACATCCTTTGCACCCGAGAGGGCTATCATTCTCTTTGCCAAGTCGACAATCTTCACCGGCTTGCCCATATCGAAGACGAAGATTTCGCCTCCCTTGCCCATCGTGCCGGCCTCAAGTACCAGTTTGCAGGCCTCCGGGATGAGCATAAAGTAGCGGATGATGTCCGGATGGGTGACGGTGACAGGGCCGCCTTTTTTGATCTGCTCCTTGAAAATCGGGATTACGCTGCCGTTGGAGCCGAGAACATTGCCGAAACGTGTGGTCACAAACTGGGTCACGCCCTCGACACTCCCCTGCTGGATGGCCTGATTGAGGCTTTGACAGTAGATTTCGCAGATTCGCTTGCTGCAGCCCATCACGTTGGTCGGGTTCACGGCCTTGTCGGTGGAAATCATCACAAACTTCTTTGTTCCATATTTCACCGCCAGGTCGGCAATCACCCTGGTGCCGTAGATGTTGTTCTGCACCGCAATCGCAGGGTCGTCCTCCATCATCGGAACGTGTTTGTAGGCAGCGGCGTGGAAAACATACTCCGGACGGTGGGCGGCAAAAATAGTCTCCATATGTTCGCGGTTGGTGATGCTTGAGACGACTGTTTCGTTGTGGATGAGCGAATAGTCGCGAGCCATCATCATCCTCAAATCGTGCATCGGGGTTTCCGCCTGGTCAATGAGAATCATCTCAGCCGGGGAGTATTTCGCAACCTGACGCACAATCTCAGAACCTATGGAACCGGCAGCACCCGTGATGAGTATTCTCCTGCCTCTGAGCAACTTGCCTATTGCGTCCATATCCACCTCAATCTTGTCGCGAGGAAGAAGGTCCTCGATTTCGACGTCGTGGAGTTGGGTGTGGCTGATGTTGTCATCCTTTCCGTCCCAGGCTTCCGGCTGGGTCTCCATCATTATCTTTATGCCGGCACTGATGAACTCATCTATCATCTCTGTGTTCGCGCGGAAGAGCTCGGACTTTAGAGGGGAGACGAGAAGAACCTTAACCCCCTCACGCCGGAGTGCTGCGGCCAGACCGCGTTCGTTCAGGTAGACCGGCTTGCCCATCAGGTAGGCTCCCTTCATCTCCTGACCGTCGGATATGAATGCGTGAAGGGCGAACTTCTTGTCCTTCACGGCTATGATGCTCTTCGCGATGCTGATGCCACCTGCCTTCGTGCCGTAGATGGCCACGGGAGTGGCATTGTCGAGGTGGAACGAGTCGAACAGACGCTTTACCATCACACGCTCAAGCCCCATGAGGAGGGTGCTGCCGGCGAACATATAGATGGCTGCAGGAAGGCAAGGAAAGAGGATTATGCTTTGGTGCGGAGCGGCTAGCCGAACGATGTGTCCGATGAGCCAGAAAACCGTCGTACCTGAGAGGGATGCCACCGCGACCCGCTGGAGATCCACAAAGGAGGAGTAGCGCAGGATGCCGCTGTAGGTGTGCAGGAGGCGGAACGAAATGACGAACGGGACCATCGAGATGAGGAGCGCGAGCGTTATCGGAACGAGGCTGTCGGCAAAGGTGTCCCAACCGAGGTTGATGCAGTAGCCAATATAACCGGAGAACGCCACGAGAATGCAGTCCAAGACAAGGACGCACCAATAAGGAAGGGCCTTCTGGGTGAAGTACCAATTGGAGATTCGATGAAGAAGGTTCATTAATATATTTTTAGGCTTTGTGTTTGTGTGGATTAGTCACACAGTAGTTGGCGACACGGATTTTAGTCCAGAACTTCTATAAGGTCAGGGGTCACTTCTGTGGTCGCATAGACCAAATCGTGAATTGCAACGACGAAACGGCGGCTGCGATGCCCTTTCATCTTGACGAGCACACCTTCCGCCCCATCGAACAGACCGCCGCCTATTATGCGCACGCGCGTCCCTTTCGTGAGACATAGCTCCTCTGGGGCATAGTACGTCACGTGGCCGGCCATTGCGGAGGTCACGGCGATGAAATCGTTCATTTCTTTTTCCGGAACGGTGATGATGGTGTTCTTTTCTCCGGAACGCATTGTCTTATATTGCATTCTCGGAATTTGGGGTTTTATGGTCTTTATCGTCGAGGGCATCGCATGCACGAAGACAAGGTTGCTCACAGCCGGCACTATCACTTTGGACTTGCGCCCACGACGTTCCACGACATCCTCCTTCATCGGAATGAAGGACCTGATGCCGAACCCGTCAAGCTGCTTCTGGACCTTGAGTTCATTTCTATATGGGGCGCTCATCGCGAACCAGAGGGCCTTTTCATTTTCGGCTGGTTTTGAAGCCGCTGACTCCTCCGCTTTTCCCATATTGTTTTCCGTCATGAATCGCGTGACTTTGAGCGTGATGAACCTATAGTTCAGATTGGTTCACATTGCTCCGAGATAATTTCCCTGGCTCCCAAGATTTCCGACAACTCTCTGATTGAGAGGCACATAGGAAGCCTCGGGCCAATATTAAACCTTTACCCCCCCCCGATGGAGACAATGAAAGTAAAGCGGGTGCAAATATAATCAATATTCCCCACATCCGCAAGCATTTTTTATTTTATGAGTTCATCACGTGAAAGACGACGTCGCCGACCATCGTCTTCAGTTCGTCGATGAAGGCCTGTGCACTATAGTCTCCGCGCTCAATCTGACGGAGTTTGCGTTCCCAGATGCCGGTGAGTTCGGCAGATTTGAGAAGATCCTCGTGAATGGTGGAGATGAGTTCGCGGCCGGTGTCAGTCGGAAAAAGGCTCTTGCGTTCACGGCGGATGTAGCCGCGTTTGAAGAGCGTCTCGATGATGGCGGCGCGGGTGGACGGACGTCCTATGCCGTTTTCTTTGAGGGCGTCGCGAAGTTCCTCGTTGTCAACAAACTTGCCTGCAGTTTCCATTGCCCGCAGAAGGGTTGCTTCCGTGTAGGGTTTTGGCGGAGTTGTCCAGGTTTCTTTCAGGGATGGGGTGTGCGGCCCGGACTCCCCTTTCACGAAGTTTGGCATTATCTTGAGCTCGGCGCTGTCAGATGCGTTCTCATCCTGCGCATCCGTTTGGGCGGACTGAGGCTGTGCGCCGATTCCCTGCTGCGGCCTTTGCTCGACGGTACGCCAGCCCGGCTTAAGAATCTGCTTGCCGGAGGCCTTAAACTCTATGTCAGCGACCTTGCCGAGAACCGTCGTGGTCGAAATCTCGCAATCGGGATAGAACTCGGCGATGAAACGGCGGGCCACAAGGTCATAGACCATCATTTCTTGTTGGGAAAGGTTGGTCGCCGGGACTCCGGTCGGGATAATCGCGTGGTGGTCAGTGACTTTGGAATTGTCGAAGACTCGTTTGCTTTTAGGAAGTTTTTTGCCTCGGAGCGGCTCGGTGAACTCCTTGTAGGCCACGAGTCCCTCAAGAGTCTTCGGGACCTTGGGGTAGATGTCGTCGCTGAGGAAGGTCGTGTCCACGCGCGGATAGGTGGTAACCTTCTTTTCGTAGAGGGATTGAATGAGCTTGAGGGTCTCATCGGCACTGAATCCGAAACGCTTGTTGCACTCAACCTGAAGCGAGGTGAGGTCGAAAAGACGAGGGGCGAACTCCTTGCTTTTCTTCTCTGCTATGTCTGTGATTACAAAGTCACTGCCCTTCACGATCTCAAGTAGTTTCTCGCCATCTTCCTTCAGTTTGAACTTACCCTTGGTCGAAGAAAAAAGCGTGTCGCGGTAGAGGGTTTTAAGCTCCCAGTATGGCTCCGGTTTGAAATTGTCGATTTCATTCTGGCGGTTGACGATGAGGGCAAGAGTCGGGGTCTGCACCCTCCCGATAGAGAGGACTTTACGGTCACGGGAATATCCACCGCCATACTTGAGGCTATAGAGCCTCGTGGCATTCATTCCGAGCAGCCAGTCGCCAATCGCACGGCAGAGTCCGGCTTCGTAGAGATGCTGGAACTTGGAGGAGTCTTCCAGATGATTGAATCCTTCACGAATCGCCTCCTCTGTCAGAGAGGAAATCCACAGCCGCTTGACCGGGCATTTCGCCCGCGCCTTTTGCATAACCCACCTTTGGATGAGTTCTCCCTCCTGCCCGGCATCGCCGCAGTTCACAATCATATCAGCATTTTGCATCAACTGTTCAATCACTTGAAATTGAGCTTTATAAGTCTCATTCTCAATGAGTTTTATTCCGAAGCGCGGCGGCATCATCGGCAGGGTGGAAAGAGCCCAGATGCGCCATCGGGGGTCGTAATCATGGGGTTCCTTAAGCGTACACAGATGACCGAAAGTCCACGTCACCTGATAGCCGTTGCCCTCGATGTAGCCATTCTTTTTAAGCTTGGCCCCCAGGACATCGGCAATTTCTCTCGCCACACTCGGCTTCTCTGCAATACAAACCATCATATCTATATCCTCTCTCTACACATACTTCAACTCCATATATGTCGCACCCATCTGGGCTCCGAACACGCCGCCTATGAACCCGACGAGGTCGCCCTGCGAAATCTTGCCTTCGCGTGTCAGCATCTCTATCGACTTTGCGGAGAATTCCTCCTTGTCATTGACCTTAGAGAAAGGGTAGGCCTTGACTCCGAACACAAGAGCCAACTCCCTCATGGTGCAGCTGTTATAGCACATGGCATAAACAGGAACTTTAGGACGATAGGTGGAAAGGTAGCGCCCCACACGTCCGGTGTAGGTGTCGAATACGAGCGCCTTCACCGGCAGTTCTTGGGTCGCGGCGACGAGAGCTCTCGCGATCACCACCGCCACCGGCTTGACGGCATTCTTCAGGTTCAGCTCCAGATTTACATCGATGGTTCTCTCCGTCTGCAGGGCTATCTTCGTCATAGTTTTTACCGCCTCCACAGGATATTTTCCGTAAGCACTTTCTCCGCTGAGCATAATCGCATCCGCGCTCTGGAATATGGCGTTAGCAACGTCGGTCACCTCGGCGCGGGTCGGACGTGGATTTTCAATCATGCTCTGGAGCATCTGTGTCGCAATGATCACAGGTTTTTTCCTATCTCGGCACGCCTTTACTATATCCCTCTGTATCAAAGGAATGCGTTCCGCAGGAATTTCCACTCCGAGGTCGCCGCGGGCTACCATAACTCCATAGCTGTAGGTGAGGATTTCATCGAGGTTGTCTATGCCTTGCTGATTTTCTATCTTGGCGATTATCTTCAGATGGCTATTGTGTGCGTCGAGTATTTCCTGAATCTCATTAAGGTCACGGGCACTGCGGACGAACGAGTGTGCGATGAAGTCGATGTCGGCACGGATTGCCCATTCGATGAATCTGCGGTCCTTTTCCGTAAGCGCCGGAAGGTTTATGTGAACGTTGGGGACATTGACGCTTTTGTGCCCCTTTATTATGCCTTCGTTCATCACCCTGCAAATGAGTTTCCCTTCCTGCCTGTCAACGACGGAAAGGTCTACGGAGCCGTCGTCTATCAATATGTCCGAACCCACGGGGACATCTTCCGCCATGTGCGGATAGGTTGTGTAGAGCACTCCCCTGCGGCATGCCTGCGTCGGGTCGTCAACGATTTCCAGGATCTCGCCTGCGCGTGCGATAAATCCGACGGAATCGGCCATCTGCGTGAGCCTTACTTCCGGTCCTTTCGTATCTATGAGTATGGCTATCCTATCCGATACTTTTCTCACATTATCTACGACCATCTGCGCCCCTTCGATGGATGCGTGAGCCGAATTTATGCGCACTACGTTCATTCCGTTTTCATACAACCGGCTAATGAAATCGACGTCGCAACGATTGTCGGCGACGGTGCATATTATCTTGGTTTTCTTTTCTTCAATCATAAAACTAATCGTTTTCCACCGCAAATTTAGTCATTTTCATCCATATTTTTCCATTCGACTATTTATCATTAATTTTGCATTCCCAATACGGAAAAATATGTTCTTATGTACTTAAGTTTCGCTTGTGCGAAACACCGCTTTTGAGCCCTTGTGGCGAGGGTAAGTCCTCTCCCCGAGGGAGAGGATTTAGGAGAGGGGTAACGTGAACAGAAAAAGTGCGTGGGGTTTTAATACCCCGAAAAAGAGATAAACGAACGAAAACACACTGACACAGAATAGATTAATTACTTGCGAAATTTGAATTATGTACCAGATATTTGATGAAACGATATGCGCTCCGGCAACAATTCCCGGCAGCGGAGCGATTGCGATAATCAGGGTCAGCGGCAATGAATCGATGGCCATTGCTGACAAAATTGTGAGTTTGAAGGGAGCCTCTCTGTCGGAAACGGAAGGCTATAGGCTACGATATGGGAGCATTTTTACGGAGGACGGAAATCTGTTGGACAATGTGGTAATCAGCGTCTTCCGCGCCCCGCACTCCTACACGGGCGAGAATTCGGTGGAAATTTCCTGTCACGCCTCGACCTTTATTGTGAATGCGATTCTGGAACTTCTGGTAAAGGCTGGAGCCCGGATTGCCTCTCCAGGAGAATTTACGCGCCGTGCATTCGTGAACGGCAAAATGGACCTCGCTCAGGCTGAGGCTGTTGCGGATGTGATTGCATCGAGAAGTGCGGCTGCCCACAGAGTGGCGATGAATCAATTGAAGGGCGGTTTTTCAGAGGAATTGAAGAAACTACGCGGTGAGCTGCTGAAGATGACTTCGCTGCTGGAACTTGAATTGGATTTCAGTGAGGAGGATGTGGAGTTCGCAAGTCGGAAAGAGTTATGTGCTCTGGTGGATGCGGCATTGGAGCATATAAACAGGCTCAAGGATTCTTTCAGCCGCGGCAATGCGATTAGAAATGGTGTTCCGGTAGTGATTGCAGGTGCGACGAATACGGGAAAGAGCACTCTGCTGAATGCCCTTTTGGGCGAGGAGCGTGCAATTGTTTCCGATGTGGCAGGCACAACACGCGACACCGTGGAGGAGACGCTCAACATTGGCGGCGTGCTGTTTCGTTTCATCGACACTGCCGGCATCCGCGAGACGGATGAAGTGGTGGAGAAAATCGGAATCGAAAGGACTTTCAAGAAGATGAATGAGGCGGAGATTGTGTTGGGAATGACAGATTTGTCGCGTGGGGAGGATGCTGTTCTGGAGGAGGCGGAGTATATCTCAAGGATGCTGAGAATGACTGAGGAAATTGAAGCGGATGACAGGTCTTCAAAGGTCAAGCATGATGTGAAAGACAACGGTGAGAAAAAATTCGTGCTGTTGGTGAACAAGTTCGACTCTGTCACGGAAGAAGTTTCGGGGATGTCGCCGTGTAACAAAGATGTTTGCGCAGAGAACGGAATTGTTTCTCGTCTTATTGATAAGGGTTTTACAAATAAAATCCTCCCTATTTCAGCAAAAACAGGATGGGGACTCGATGAACTCAGAAAAACGCTCGCGGAACTTGGACGCAAGATTACGGGAGACGGCGATGAGACGCTCGTGACGAATATCAGGCACTATGAGGCGCTTGCCAAGGCCTCTACGGCCTTGGCCCGGGTC